>Ga0316206_1000264_pt1 | contig 85029 bp, 76 predicted proteins | sample 6monthpyrite_MG_FD_204942 | JGI IMG/M metagenome (GOLD analysis project Ga0316206, IMG submission 204942) | Microbial mat bacterial communities from mineral coupon in-situ incubated in ocean water Damariscotta River, Maine, United States -... | ecosystem: Environmental > Aquatic > Marine >...
TTATTACTCACGGCCTGTGGTGGCGGAGGCGGGGGTGTTGACCCCAAAACCAACCCGGGGGGCAATAACCCTCCGTCAGACTCTGGTTTACTGAAACTCAATGACAGCAATGGCGGCCTGATTGCGCTCATCGGTTTGCTGAACGCAAAAGGGGCGGCTAATGGCGCCATCTTCACTGGCGCCGTCAATCTACTCAACGCCGGCTTCACAGTAATTAATGCACAATTACAGAGCCTTGGAAATTCAGGAACCGAGTCATGTGAGGTCGGCGGCGATTACACCTGGACGTTCACTGACAGTGATGCCGACACTGCGCTTTCATCTGGTGATAGCTGGCTGGTGAGCAATAATAACTGCGAAGACGACGTTGCCTTCACCAACGGCAGTACCGGATTTGATATTAACCAGCTGGTGTCGAGCGATACCACTGATGAACATCATTCTGATATCAGCTTTACTTATAATCTGTCCGGCAGCCTGTTTGGGGAGACAACCCAATCGTTGGGTTCCTATACATGGAAGTCAGATACCACCGATGGCATTATCGTGACCCAGGATCTGTTCGTCAGCAGCTATCAGTCCATTATTAATGATGAGGTCATCGCCATGACCAAATTGAGCTATGTAGAGACTAAGGATGAGAGTACTTTAACTGAAAGCCTCATCGTGGGAGGCAAAATGCGTGATGAAACGTTGGGTGATTATTCCATAGAAACACAACAGACACTCATTGCCATCAATCCGCCGTTTCTAGTGGGTGATAAATTTTATTATGAGGGCAGTTTCACCGTCACGTTAAAGACAGGCAGCGTAAAGCTGACTGCACTGAGCGAAACCGATGTGCAACTGAATGTTGATATTGACGGTGATGGTAGTGTCGATCAAACCAGCAACACGACCTGGGGCGCTTTGACAACTCAATACCTTAGCCATCTTGGGTTTATCTAAAGCACACGACATTCTACAAGGAAGTCATGCATTACCTCGTTACTTAACCATTGCGAGGCAATGCTTCTTTGCGCTGCCTATTGACTGTTGACTGGGAACTGATAATGGCTGTCTAGTTAAAACTTTTCTAGTTAATAAATTTAGGATGGGTGTCTGGTTAAAATTTCGGTGTCTGGTTAAAATTTGGTTAAAATTTTTCTGGTTAAAATTATCTTTTACAATTGTGGCGTATTCTTTTTTTGCTTTCAATACTCAGTATGACATAAATATTTATTTCCTCTGTGTTGACAAATATCAATTCATTAACATATTGAAATCTCCTAATCTAATATATAATGCTCCGTAATCTGGAACTGTATATAGTCCACCTCTTCTACAAATCATCTGGATGCGAGGGCGCCAATTAAGCCTACGAAATTTTCTCGCTTGCAATAATAAATGATAATAACTAAATATTTACTAAATATATATTTGTAAGTTTTCTCATATAAGACAAGGTTTGTTATCATGGAAAAAAAACTTAAAGCACCTGTTTATTTATTTCTATTCTCGTTTTGTTTACTTCTTACAGACATCGCATCTGCCGAAATTAGCAGTATGTCATCGGCGATCAACAAAGCCGGTCGTCAACGCATGCTTACCCAGAGAATTGTAGCCACTTATTGCCAGGTAGGCCTGGGTATCAAAACCCAGAAAAGTCGCGAACAACTAAAAGAATCCATTGCATTATTTGACGAGCAATTAAGCGAACTAAAAATATTTCGACCTGAAGGTAAAGTAAACCAGCAATTAATGCGTGTGGAAAAACTCTGGAAACCCTTTAAAAAAATTGCCTCCTTACCCGTAAATCGAGATCAGGCTGAAGAGTTAAGGCTATTAGCTGAAGATACCCTGCGTGCCTCACAGCGTGTCGTGATTATGCTGGAGGATGAAGCCCAGACTCATTTCCACCAACTGGTAAATATATCAGGTCGTCAACGCATGCTATCGCAGCGCATGTCCAACCTGTATATGTTGCAAGCATGGAATTTTACCAGCAATGAATATACGGACGATTACTCAATCGCCATCAATGAATTTAAGGGAGCCCTTCTTGAGCTAATGAATTCGAAATACAATACGCAAGATATTAGCCACCAACTTAAAAAGGTTAAGCGGGAATTTTCCATGCTCGAAAGAAGTTTAAAACAGAAAGAAGGCGTATTTATACCATTACTGGTAAAGCTGTCAGCCGATAAATTGCTGATTAATATGGATGAAATTACTCATAAATATGAATACGTAGCGGGCAATTTATAACCCAGGCGTGTCATAGGTTTCTCAGATTGTAGCTCCCCTCCTTAGCATAGAGGGGGTGAGTATAAAGCAATTATCTATCAGACTTATTATGTTCAATGATCTGGTAGTCGGGGAGATTTGGCTTTTGACTCTATGTTTATAATGTTTTGTGAGTTGCAGCCGTTTTAAATCCCCCTCAGTCCCCCTTTTGCTAAGGGGGAGGCATAACAAGATTAATTTTATTTATAATCGGCAATCATTATATCCACATCTATACTCCCGTTTTTCTAAGGGGGAGGCCTACATATTTAATCTGATTAAAAACGCTACAGCTTATCGATGATCATCAATATAGTTAGCAATTTCAGTTGGGTCCAGGGTTGCATTCCAGCTTTTAGCACTGTGTTTTAATACGCGCTTTTTCCATTTTTTTATGCGTGATCGAAACACCTGCGGATCGGAACTATCTTCGTTTAGCTTAATGACGTTCATCGCGGCAATATCTATGTTTTCAAACTCATCATTATTAAAGCTGCGTCTAATGCCGGGCTTTAGCTCTTCTTTCATGTCACTGAAGATAAACATAAGCTGAGTGCCTGCCTGCGTGCTTTTTAAATGACCGCTGCATAACATCATCGCACCACTTATATCGGTGTATTTAGCACGGCTACTATTTTCAGCAAAATCATCAAGTTTTTTTGCAAACTTTATTTTTTGTTTATTGGCTTCTGAGGGTCGGTAATCGAGCTTTAATTTTCCTTTTATATTCTCTTCGTTAAAACTGTTACTGTCTATCGTAATTAATACCAGATTATCACCGGGTACCAAAGTGGGCACAATGCCCGCTTTAATAATGTTAACCATGCTCTTTTTCTCTTTCGCATAGGTTCCCGATATATCTGCCAGGGCACAGATTGCTGTTTCATATTCTTTATTATCTGAGCAACCTGTCAGTAAAACAACTAACGGTAAAACAGCTAACGATAGAACAGATACACTTAAACTTTTCTTTAATTTTATCATGTCAATATTCCGTGAGTGGCCTTTATGATTTACGTTGATGATTTACGTTTAAGCAGGTTTTCAATCTGCGTCGGAATAATGATATAAGCATCATAAATATGAATAATGGTTTTCATAATCGTGCTCAGTATGTGCCCGATTATGCCCACCAGATAGCCAATCATCAAAATGATTAAAATAAGTAGTTTACTTAAAACGTGCTGACTACTTTCAATTAACATTTCCAGTGGAACGGCAACCATTGCCAGTATCCAGGGCAACACAAACCCCAGGGTGGCCTGACCAATCACCGTGATATTAGACCCTTCAGAATCTGTACCTGTCGCAACATCCCCGGCCAGTGCCTGAGTCGTTGCTGCATTCGTTGCGGCTATATGTTCACGTAATACCGCAAGTGCAGCTTCTACTGATGCTAGAAAAAACAGACCTAAAATGGCGGCGTATAACAGAATACGACGCTTACCCAATGTTAGACCCGCTATCTGTGGAAAAATATTAGTGACTGCCAGCGCTTCCATTAAAAATATTCCGAGCACAATTTCCAGCGTTACAATAACGAGTGCAGAAATATCAGAAACATGCAGGCCAAGTACCCGGGTACCCGCGGGGACTAACTCTGACATGGGCAGTGCAATTAATTGAAAGTTTACAAACGCACCAAAGCTTGCAACGGTAATAACAATAATAGAAAAGATAAATAATTTGGTGGCTTTCGATGAAAGCATATCAATCGAGTCATCGCCGCCAGTTCTGATTTTATCGTACTCCTGCATATAGTTTTCGATTTTACCGGAGGTTTCCAGGACGAGTTCGACGCGCTTGTTAACTTCGACCATGGTCTTTTGTATTTTCTTCCAGACCGGCGCTAAAGATGAAAGTATCTTATGACGTTTGGTTGATACTTTTTGCATTTCAGAGAGCGCCATTTTTTCACCATCGACAGCGGATTTATGCAGCTCTTTTAGCATTTTTTCAATCACGCGATCACCGGATGCGGTGCCTTTAATACTGGCAATTGATTCAACTGCATCATTCCAGCCGGGGGCTTCGGGTACTACCTGACCACATTCTTTAAAATCTGCATCAATGGCAGTAATACTCTCATCGAGTTTTAAATGCAGGGCAGGATACTCTGCCAGATGCTTAGTGTAACTGGCCTCTACACGTTTAAACTCCTGCGCTATTTTTTCTTCACTGGCCGCAATACTGGACTCCAGCAAAACTTTTTTGTTTTTTTCACGCATTTTGATAACAACAGCTTTAATCCACTCAGCGGTTCTTTCCAGTCCACCGGCAATACCGTCACTTAAACTTTCCAGTGCCAGGTGCATAGGTGTGCGGGCTAAATATAAAAAAATCATACTCGCGATTACCAAAACTGTTATAGAAAGAAATGGCATTTGTGGCCAAATGTATAAACTACTCATTTGATGCTCCTAAATTTTGCTAATTATTATTGTATATGGATTAATAAACCCTGTTCATTATTCATTTCTGAGCAGGGTTTTGTCAGGACAGCTAGGTGTGATGCGGCAATTGACGGTGATATAAACATAGCGTTTATAAATTTGAATGCGATACTACCTTTAATCTTAAGTTAACAGAGTTTATATTAAACTCGTGGCGATAATGTGATGTAGTGCAAATTTAAACACTGTCAGTAGCAATACGATTGTGTACGGCAGCTTTATCGAATGCTGGTAATATTATTAAATTTTAATTAGTCTGTTTATAAGTATTTATTAATGTACATTAAAAAACGATCAAGTTGAATTTACAGAACCCAAAGACTTTAAAAAGAAACATGAAGCATGTTTGAGGGTGCGTAAAGTGAAATATGATTTAAACGCATGGAATAAACTAGTCGACGATTACTGCTCGGGAAGAGGTGTAACTTGCTTGTCGACACTTAAAAGATAAAAATATTCCTGTTGTAGATAATAAAGCACCTGTACCTAATATTGCACCTGTATTAACAATCATACAATTTTAAAAGAAGGGAGTTGTTGGAGCAAAAAACCGGGGTTAGAAAACAGATAAGCAACACGGACGACCATCATGATAAAACAAAGAATGTGGCCCAAAGAATGGACCAGGTCTTTCCATGCTGCATTTATAATGAATTTATAATCTTATTTGTAGTTAAATCTCCCCCGTAAAATAAATATTTAGTACTATCAAGCTGGGAGAAAAAAATAGATATATTTCCTTTTTTCAAAGAGGGGTGTCAGGAAATAACGGGGTGAGTTTTTCATTTGTAAAGTCGATTTTTACGAATAAGCCTTACTTGCACGTAATAGGTTTTCTCCAAAAAAACAGGTCAAACCCAACAAGGCCATTAGCATTTCCGTCTTTTCCAAAATAGGCGCATGATAATTTATCGTCATAAGTGAACGTTTCATTAATGCCATTTATATTCACAATAATTTTTTTATCTTTTATATGCCATGAAATAATAGTTCTATGTATGTCATCTTTATATGTGCCATCTCTTCTTCGGCAGGACTCAAGAAAAACACCTTTTGCATTTTTCTGAAAAGGGAGTTGTTGGAGCAAAAAACCGGGGTTAGAAAACAGATAAGCAACACGGACGACCATCATGATAAAACAAAGAATGTGGCCCAAAGAATGGACCAGGTCTTTCCATGCTGCATTTATAATGAATTTATAATCTTATTTGTAGTTAAATCTCCCCCGTAAAATAAATATTTAGTACTATCAAGCTGGGAGAAAAAAATAGATATATTTCCTTTTTTCAAAGAGGGGTGTCAGGAAATAACGGGGTGAGTTTTTCATTTGTAAAGTCGATTTTTACGAATAAGCCTTACTTGCACGTAATAGGTTTTCTCCAAAAAAACAGGTCAAACCCAACAAGGCCATTAGCATTTCCGTCTTTTCCAAAATAGGCGCATGATAATTTATCGTCATAAGTGAACGTTTCATTAATGCCATTTATATTCACAATAATTTTTTTATCTTTTATATGCCATGAAATAATAGTTCTATGTATGTCATCTTTATATGTGCCATCTCTTCTTCGGCAGGACTCAAGAAAAACACCTTTTGCATTTTTCTGAAAATGTATTTCACTATTGCATTCGGTTTCACTGACAGTAGAAAACTTCCCGAGTATTTCCGGGTTCGAAAATGCAGGCCCCGGTGTTGTGAGTAATATTATTAATAATATTTTTTTTATTTTATTGCGCATAATGGTTATGTGACCCCCAAATAATAGAGACGGAAAGTTTTTATTGGTTAGAATAGTATTGCACTTATAGCCGTGTAATTCAATCTAGCTACAAGTGCACGGGCTGGAAATAGAGGAAGGTAAGGTGCCAAACAATAAACCTGTAAAAGGTTTTTTAGCTGTCAAATTTAAAATGGCTGTCGTTGCTGCCGTTGAGTTTATGCTTAAAAAATGTGAATAATGGGTGTGGCATAGAAAGACAGGCCCCTGATCTGGCCCCTTGATTACTCAGGTTTATATATGGAAAACCCTGCCTTTTGGGCTTTAGCATTGTACATGGCGATATCAGCATGATTGAGTAAAGACTGTACATTATTGCCATGCTGAGGGTACATAGCTATACCAATACTTAAGCCAATCGTGAGTTGATTTCCGTTGATGTTTATTGGTGGCTTTATAGCGTCGATTAGTTTTTTTGCAACTAAAGTTGCATCTTCAGTTGTATGTATACTGGTTAGAATGACAGAGAACTCGTCACCCCCTAATCTTGCTATCATATCTTCATCAATTTTTGAAAAAGAATTCTGGTCAAGTTGAGATACGATGTCGCCATTGCGAAGGCTATTATGTAGTCGCAAACTGACTTCTTTAAGCAGTTCATCACCTGTATGGTGCCCAAAAGTATCATTAACTTCCTTGAAGCGATTTAGATCAATTAGAAACAAGGAAAATGATTTATTTATTTCATGGTGTAACCGAATAAAGTTTTTGAGCGAATCTTGAAATTGAAGTCTGTTGGGTAATTGAGTTAATGTGTCGGTATAAGCAATATGTTCCAGAGAGTTGTAAAGCTGATTCAATTTTAGTGACATTTCATTGAAGCCACCAATAATCTCATGAATTTCTTTAGTGCCTGTCACTTTAAGTTGATCACCCATAGTGGATTTTTCAGTATGTAATACTCTAAACTTATTAACAAGCTGGTTTAAAGGGTTTAACATGGTGTTTCGCATAATAAATATACTAAAGAGAACAATTAAAAATGTGGCCGTACCTGCAATTACTAAAACCTGCAATCGTGCATATTTAAGCGCTTGAGTTAATTGGCTCATGTTTTGAGATGTGCTAGCGGTAATTAAGAGCGTACCCGTTGATGTTGATAAATTATAGGTGGAAATGAGTGATTTTTTTTCACTTGAAGTCCAGTCAGATGATTGAAAAACGACCTCATTGCTTGCTAAGCGAAGGGAGAGGGGAAGACTTAAATCTGACTCGATGTTTTTAAGATTGTGTATAAAGTCAGTTATAATCATGATGTAACCTTTAAGCCTTAATCCGCCAATGGGAACAATGACTGCGTATACAGGCTTGTTGTCATAAAGACATAATTGTCCCAGGATTTTCATGCGTTGAGATCCAGTTCGGCCCCGTGCCTGATTAAATATCTGTGGACAGAATGATGGTTGTTTGGATAAAAATATATCTCCCTCAGTGGCTTCAGCAATAATAGAATAATCTGTGTTTAAAAGAATGAGTTGCTGAAGTTTTATAATTCCTGCCGTTACAAAATATTGGTGAAATTGATTATTAAGCATTTCTTGCAGGGTCGATTTATCGTTAGCTAATATTGCTTGTTTAAATGCGGGTAAGCTTTGTAGCGAAAGTCCTAAATCCTGGGAATCAACGCTAAGTTCTTTAAGGCGTTTTTGAACCATTACGCTCATCATTTCATTCATAACGGTTCGTTGGGTTTCAAAAACTAAATCACGATGGATAGCGCCGCTTATCAGGGCGAGTGCAAAAGACAGTAGCCCCATCAAAACAATAATCAGGCCTAGAATGGTTCTAATTGAAAAACGGGAAAGGTTCACTTTGTTTACTAACTTAATTTATTGTTTAAGAAAAGGCATGTTTTTGGATTTCCATTCCTCAAATCCCCCTCTAAACCAGTAAATGTTTTTGTAGCCGCATTTAAGTGCTGTTTTAGATGAGATTACACTGCGCCCGCACTTGACACCATTGCAGTAGAATAAAATGGGTGTTTTTTTGGTAGGAATCACCTTTGCTAAGGTTTTGCAATTTGTTTCTAAGTCCGGTAAGTTGACTGAACCTTCAATGTATCCATGTTTACGGTCACTGGTGATACGTGCATCAATTATCAACAGATCTGGAATTTTTTCGAATAGCTTAAATATGTCTTCTGAAAATACTTTTGTAACACCGGGTATTTCTAAAGGGGATTCTACTTCTTTACTTGCGTAAATTGTATTGGTGCTTGCCATATAAACGAATAATATAAAGGTTGCAGGTAAGGTCAGCTTGAGGGAATAACGCATTTTCATCTCATTTATTACGATTTAAATTGACTGAATATTCTTATTGGTTTTATTTTCTTAAATGTGTTTGTTTATTAGAATATAATTAAATTTCACAATTCCATGTATAAAAATATTTATTCTGCATATTTTTATTTCTGCTTAATACTAATAGTGTAGTTTAAAATATCAGGCTAAGTGTCTCATGTTTAGATATAGTTTGTGGTGTTATGATGAGGCGTAAGTGGGGTTGGGGGAGAATGGGATTGATCCTGACTGTCTTGATCGTACTGGTTTTGATCTAGCTACATTTGGTTTGTACGTGTTTACATTAAATTTTATAAGGACAAGTATAAAGCGGAAAAAGTTGTTGCTTTAAAGATCGATTTTTTGAGGCGATTAATAATGGTGCCCTGGATTTAACCGACGGTCAGAGGATGGTGTTTACACCACAAGAATTCAAATCCGTTATTTATGATATTTAAACCGCTTGCATTAACATTATTTTTACCCGCTGCTACCTTCGAGCCGGGATGGGGAATTACCTCTCACACGAAATTTTTTTTCCGTATTCGTAAAGGTGTTTATTGGGTGTATACGGATGTGTTAAATTTAATGGAGTAAAAATTAGTATTAAAATTAATCTGGCTTTTCGGTTAAGGCTTTGTTAATGGTACGCTTAAAGAATCGAATTATTGTGGGGGTAACAGAGTTATAGCCAGAAGACAGAAAAAAAATGAATTTACAGGCGTGAAACCAGTCATAAATTTTACGCATTATTTTTTATGGCAAGTTGAGACTGGTTAAACTCTGACTCACACAGTTTAACTTGCCAGCAAAACTGACTTGTATATAGTAGAGCCTTTACTTTAAAAGAGATTAACGTTATTTCAATCGAACCATCCAGTGTCATCATCAAAATTCGGGGCTTAAGTTTTTCCCGTGGCAGCCGGTTAATTTTCGACAATATCGACATGGATATTGAGCGCGGCAAGGTCACGGCCATTATGGGCCCCAGTGGCACGGGTAAAACGACGCTGTTAAAACTCATCGGTGGGCAGCTTAAACCCGATGCGGGTACGGTGCATGTGGACGGTGAAAACGTGCATAAGCTGTCGCAGACCGCGCTTTACGATTTGCGCCGGCGTACTATGGGTATGCTGTTTCAAAGCGGTGCCCTGTTAACAGATTTGTCGGTTTACGATAATGTGGCTTTTCCCCTGCGCGAGCACACCAAATTGCCAGAAGTGGCGATTCACCATCTGGTGTTACTCAAGCTCGAAGCGGTGGGTTTGCGCGGTGCGCGGGATTTAATGCCCGCGGAGCTGTCCGGCGGTATGGCGCGGCGAGTGGCGTTGGCACGGGCCATTGCCCTTGATCCAGAGATGATTATGTTTGATGAGCCATTTACCGGTCAGGACCCGATTTCCATGGGGGTGCTGGTTAAGCTAATTCACGATATGAATTACGCCCTGAGTATGACCTCGGTAGTGGTGTCCCACGATGTGGGTGAAACCTCCAGTATTGCAGATTATATTTATGTAATTTCCGATGGTAAAGTCATACAAAGCGGCACCTCTATGGAACTTAAGCACTCCACATCAGCATGGGTACAACAGTTTTTAGGCGGCGTGGCGGATGGCCCGGTGCCATTTCATTATACAGCTGAGCCCCTGATGGAAGACTTAATGCAGGATGCCAAATGAATATTGCTGATAAGTTACAGTCAATTGGCCGTAAAGCACTGAACCGTTTTGAGCGGGTAGGGCGAGGCAGTCTGTTTTTGTGGCAAATTCTGTTAAGCCTGCCGTATATTATGCGGCGCCCGGTGTTACTGGTGCGTCAGTTATATTATGTGGGGGTACAAACCCTGCTGATAATACTGGTGGCGGGTCTGTTTGTGGGCATGGTGCTGGCATTGCAGGCGTATATTGTGCTGGTGGATTTTGGCGCGGAAGACTCCATTAGCTTAATGGTGTCATTAAGCATTTTGCGGGAATTAGGGCCCGTGTTCACCGGACTCTTATTTGCGGGACGTGCAGGCTCAGCCCTCACCGCGGAAATTGGCTTAATGAAAAGCACCGAACAGTTATCCGGCATGGAAATGATGGCGGTGAATCCGATGCAATATATTATCGCACCGCGGTTTCTGGCTGGGGTGATTGCGGTGCCACTGCTGACCAGTATTTTTATGGCCATTGCTATATTGGGTGGTTTTTTTGTGGCCACGGAAATGCTCGGAATTTACGAAGGCGTGTTCTGGTCGCAAATGCAGGTGAATGTAGATTTTTATAGCGATTTAATGAATGGCATGATCAAGAGCCTGGTGTTTGGTTTTGTGATTGTGTGGATTGCGGTGTTTGAAGGTTATGACTGTATTCCGACCTCGGAAGGGCTCGGGCAGGCAACTACGCGCACGGTAGTGCATGGTTCGTTGGCGGTACTGGGTTTAGATTTTATACTTACAGCACTGATGTTCAGTGTTTAAAAGGCAGCTTGTCCGCAAATGAACGCGAATACACGCAAATTTTTATTGTTTAATACGCCTTTGGCGCATTACACATAATTGATTATTTTGATTTTATTGGCGTTAATTCGCGTTCATTTGCGGTAAATGCTTTTAAGGTTTTTAGGAAATTTTTTAATGAATACTCGAAATATAGAAATATTAGTCGGTGCCTTTGTGGTGATGGCGGTGGTTGCAATGGTGATGCTGTCGTTAAAAGTCAGTAATTTGGCCAGTTACGGCGGTGATAATGAGGGTTATGAAATATCTGCTCAGTTTGAAAACATCGGCGGCTTAAAAGAACGCTCGCCGGTAAGTGCTGGTGGTGTACGGGTAGGTAAGGTTGCTGCAATTAGTTATAATAATAAAGAATTTACCGCTGTGGTAACCATGCAAATTGAAGGTCGCTATCAGTTTCCGTTAGATACCGCGGCGAGTATTTTAACGGCGGGGTTACTGGGTGAGCAGTACATAGGGCTCGATCCCGGCGGCGATGAAGAAAATTTAGCTGAGGGTGGTGAGATCGATATTACGCAGTCGGCATTAGTGCTTGAACAGGTGATCGGGCAGTTTTTATACTCAAAGGCACAGGAAGAATAGGCGAGCTTTAACTCGCTGAATCAGGAGAAGAATAAAAATATGAAAAATCTAGCCATTAACAATGTACTCATGAAAAAGATAATGTTCTGTCTGCTGTTATTAACGCAAAGCACCCTTAGCTTTGCGGCTAATACACCGCCGGATGAGTTGATTAAACAGACGTCTGAAAAAGTGCTGAGCGCGCTGGATGAAAATAAAGATAAATACAAGGACCAGCCAGATGAGTTATTCAAGCTGGTTAATGACATTATATTACCGCATCTGGATTTTCGCGCTATGAGCAAGCTGGCGCTGGGCAAAAACTGGCGCAAGGCCAATGGCGATCAGCAAATTCGCTTTGTTGAAGCCTTTAAAACTATGCTGGTGCGAACCTATAGTAAATCACTCACCGAGTATGCGGGGCAGGAAGTCAGGTTTTTACCCTATCATCCACCGGCTGAAGGCAAGCGCACCACCAAAGTCAAAACCGTAATAGAACAGGGCACTGGCCCGGATATCCCCATTATCTACAGCCTGCGCATTAAAGACGATATCTGGAAAGTCTATGATATTAAAATAGATGGCATCAGCCTGGTTACCAATTACCGTAACAGCTTTGCTTCGGATATTCGCAAAGTGGGCATGGATGGTTTGATTGAGCAGTTGCAGGCGAAGTCTGCGGGGAAGACGGATAAGGTTTGATGAAATTAAAGGCATATTGTCCGCAAATGAACGCAAATAACGCAAAGTTTTTAGACTTATCTGCCTGCGGCGCATTACGCTTTAGTCAATGAGTTTGTTTTTTTTGCGTGCATTCGCGTGCATTTGCGGACAAACTGCTTTTTTAGTTAAGGTATATATTAATTGATCATGCTCAAACTCGAACAAACCCAAAATCAGGTCAAAATCGCCGGCGAGCTCAATTTCGACTCGGTGGCGCGGCTGCTGAATCAACAGGAAATAAATCTCGATTTGGCTGAAAGCACCCAAATCGATGTCGATTTATCAGAAATTAGTCGATTTAACAGTGCCTCGTTAGCACTTTTGATCGAATGGATGAAAAAGGCCGCGCAAAAAGGTCTGCAAATCAAGTATCATAGCGCCCCTGAACAACTCATGAAAATTGCCGAAGCCTATGGGGTTCTGCAGGAGTTGCCCCTGTCATCTGAAGAGGGTTAATGTGTATTAACTTAACTGCGATGATTAATTTAGCCGGTTAAATAGAAATTGAATGAATAAGCTGTTAATTCAGGGTGGCGTCACCCTTAACGGAGAAGTACGAATCTCCGGTGCAAAAAATGCGGTATTGCCCATATTGGCTGCCACCCTGTTGGCGGAAGGCGTGTCGATTGTGCATAACGTGCCGCACCTGCATGATGTAACCACCACCATGGCCTTGCTCGGTAGCATGGGCGTGTCGGTGACGGTGGATGAAACCATGAGTATTGAGGTGGATGCCTCTACCCTCACCACCCAGGTGGCCCCCTATGATTTAGTGCGCACCATGCGCTCATCCATATTGGTGCTCGGTCCACTGCTGGCGCGTTACGGTTATGCGGAAGTATCCCTGCCCGGTGGTTGCGCCATTGGCTCGCGCCCGGTGAATATCCATATAAAGGGTATGCAGGAAATGGGTGCGGATATCGAAGTGAAAAACGGTTATATCATCGCCAAAGCCGATCGCCTGAAGGGTGCGCGGATTGTGATGGATATGGTTACCGTAACCGGCACCGAAAATTTACTGATGGCGGCGGTACTGGCGGATGGTATTACCGTGCTGGAAAATGCTGCGCGTGAACCGGAAGTCACCGATCTGGTTAACTTTTTAAATAAAATGGGTGCTAAAATTTCCGGTGTGGGCAGCGATACCCTGACCATTGAAGGCGTTGAATCCCTTCAGGGTACAACCTACAAAGTCGTACCGGATAGAATTGAAACCGGCACCTTTTTAGTGGCAGCAGCCATCACTGGCGGCAAGGTGAAAGTGAAAGATACCGACCCCACATTATTAGATGCGGTACTGGATAAATTACGCGATTCGGGTGCCAGCATAGAAGTGGGTGAAGACTGGATTGAGCTGGATATGAAGGGCAAACGGCCCAAAGCGGTGAGTGTAAGAACCGCACCTTACCCGGCTTTCCCGACAGATATGCAGGCGCAGTTCACCGCATTAAATGTAATAGCAGAAGGTACCGGTACCATTGTTGAAACCATTTTTGAAAATCGCTTTATGCACGTGCAGGAGTTACAACGCATGGGAGCGAATATCGAAGTGGAAGGAAACACCGCCATTGTGCGCGGTGTGGAAGAATTAAATGGGGCGCCGATTATGGCAACCGACCTGCGCGCATCCGCAAGTTTAATTTTGGCGGGCCTGGTCGCTAAGGGTGAAACCGAAGTACTGCGTATTTATCATATTGACCGGGGTTATGAGCTGATAGAAGAAAAGCTCTCATATCTCGGTGCGAATATTCGCCGCGTTGCAGAATAATGAGCATTGTTGAATAAGCTAAATTCCCCCTCAGTAGCATGATTTATTAATATAGTGATTTTGAACTTTCACTACATTGATTTGTACTCCCGTTTTGCTAAGGGGGAAGCATTAGCAAAAGACAAACAGTTAGGCTCCTCTCTTAGACAAAGAGAAAAGCTAGACTCCCCTCTTAGAAAAAGAGAAAAGTTAGACTCTTCTCTTAGACAAAGAGAAACAGTTAGGCTCCCCTCTTAGAAAAAGAGGGGCTGGGGGAGATTTAACGCTTAACAGGCAACGTAAAATTTTAAATTTAATAAATAGTAAACCACGAAAAAAATCATGAGTAATAACAACATAACCATCGCCCTCTCAAAAGGCAGAATATTTAAAGAAACCTTACCGCTGCTTGAAGCCGCGGGAATTACGCCGAAAGACGACCCGGAAAAAAGCCGCAAGTTAATCCTGGATACTAATCAGGATGACGTGAAGCTGGTGATTATTCGTGCCACCGATGTACCCACTTATGTGCAATACGGTGCGGCGGATATTGGTGTTGCGGGTAAAGATGTTTTAATGGAACACGGCGGCGATGGATTGTATGAGTTGCTGGATTTACACATTGCAAAATGTAAATTAATGACCGCGGGCATGGTAGATTATAAACCCCACGGTGGACGTTTACGGGTGGCAACCAAGTTTGTAAATGTGGCACGTCAGTATTTTGCCGAGCAGGGGCAGCAGGTTGAAGTGATAAAACTTTATGGTTCAATGGAACTGGGGCCGATTGTTGGCCTGTCTGATTTAATTGTTGATGTAGTCGACACGGGCAATACGTTAAAGGCCAATGGTTTAAAACCCATGGACCACATTGCGGATGTTAGCTCGCGTTTAATTGTGAACAAGGCATCTTTAAAAGTAAAACACGATCGCATTCAGCAAATGGTTGAACAGATGAAACAGGCCGTCAATAAATGAGTGCGTCATCGATGATTGAAATCTCACAACTTAATTCAAAACAAAACGATTTCTGGCAGCAGTTAGATAAAACCCTGGCCTGGGAATCGGTTTCCGACGATGCGGTTTTTAATACCGTTAATGATATTTTAAAAGATGTAAAAAAACGTGGCGATGCGGCGGTGATTGAATACACCAATAAATTTGATCGCGTTTCTATTAATGATATGTCTGAACTGGAAATTTCCCAATCCCGGTTAGAAGAATCTTTAAATAAAATTCCGGCTGATCAACGTGCCGCATTAGAAAAAGCCGCGGCTCGCGTGCGCGCTTATGCGGAACGTCAGAAAATAGAATCCTGGTCATACACCGAAGACAACGGAACGCTTTTAGGTCAGCAGGTATCCCCCATGGATCGTGCCGGTTTATATGTGCCCGGTGGAAAAGCCGCTTATCCCTCTTCAGTTATTATGAATGCCATTCCTGCAAAAGTTGCCGGTGTGCCAGAATTAATTATGGTGGTGCCAACCCCGGATGGCGAAATTAATGATCTGGTTTTTGCAGCGGCGGCCATTGCTGGAGTTGACAGAGTGTTTGCCATTGGTGGCGCGCAGGCAGTCGCGGCTTTAGCTTATGGAACGCAAACGATTCCTAAGGTCGATAAAATTGTTGGTCCGGGAAATATATATGTGGCTACCGCAAAGCGCATGGTTTTTGGTACAGCGGGTATTGATATGATTGCCGGCCCGTCAGAAATTTGCATTGTCTGTGATGGTAAAACCGATGCGGACTGGATTGCCATGGATCTGTTTTCACAGGCCGAACACGATGAAGATGCACAGTCTATTCTGGTGTGTCCGGATGCTGATTTTATCGAACAGGTAAAAGCTAGTATAGAAAAATTAATTAAAGAAATGCCCCGCGCAGAAATTATTCAAAAATCATTAAATGATCGTGCAGCCTTAATCGAAGTGGCGGATATTAATGAAGCCATTGAAATCGCAAATTATATTGCGCCGGAACATTTAGAATTATCGATAGATGATGCCCGTGAATGGTCGAAAAAAATACGCCACGCAGGTGCGATTTTTATTGGTCGTTACACAGCGGAAGCGTTGGGTGATTATTGTGCCGGGCCAAATCATGTTTTGCCCACATCACGCACCGCACGTTTTTCATCGCCACTTGGAGTGTATGACTTTCAAAAACGCTCAAGCTTGATTGACTGTTCCGCAGAAGGTGCATCTGAACTTGCAAAAATCGCTTCGGTGTTAGCGCATGGTGAGGGTTTAACTGCCCATGCCAGATCGGCTGAGTATCGCATTAAAGATTAAATATTAAAGATTAAAGATTTGTTTTTCAGTTATAAATTCAGGAAGTTGTTTTGGGTGATGTCATACAGTTTAAAAAGAAAAAACCATCTGAAAAGCTTCAGGGAAGTTTATTGTGTAAACGCAATTTTCATAAATGGGAAATTGACAAAGAAAAACAGTTTGATGTAAAACAGGGCAGGCTGGTGACGGTTTATAAATGTAAACGTTGCGGGAAGTTTAAAACTGAAGCGAAATAAAAAAGACCCGATTTATCGGGTCTTTTTTATTTATGCTATTGAGCTGTAGGCGTTAGCTAACGCCTACAGGGTTATGGTTAGTTTACAGTTATTTTTCGGGGCTTAATCGCTTCCTGTTTCGGAATACTAAGCGTTAAAACACCCTTATCACTTTTGGCTTCAATTTTATCGGCATTAACGCCTTCCGGCATTGTAAAACGTCGATAAAAAACACCGTGCTTTCTTTCGATTCGCTTAAAGCCATCATGCTCTGTTTTTAGCTCGGAATCCCTTTCGCCTTTAATAGAAAGAATGCCGTTTTCCATATGAATGTCGATATCCTTTGGGTCAACACCGGGGATATCTGCAATGAGTACGTATTTGTCGTCTTCTTCTTTTATATCAACCGCGGGTGCCCAGTCACTGGTGACAACATTGCCATTGTCCTGAGTTTTTTGTGAATGTGGCTGCGCACGATTCATTTCATGTTGCAGTTGGTCAAAAATACTCCAGGGGTTGTAGTGTGTCATGTTCATGTTTATCTCCTAAAAAATAGCTAATGAATCAGCCGTACCGATCGGCTTGAATAATAGATGGAGATAGAAAAATATTTTTCAAGTATTTATTTTAAGTGTAGATTAAAAATAATTTTATGCCGAGTGCGGGGTTTATTTTTAATTATTTTGTCTTGAATTTTGCCTGTCTCTGTGACAAATGTTTTATGGTATTATTAGCGCACTAAATGCGAGAACAGATAGAATGTCAGATAAATTTACAAATTTAATCCGCAAAGAAATCCTTGAGATAAACGCATATCATGTGCCAAATCCGGGCGATATGATTAAACTTGATGCCATGGAAAACCCATATGCAATGCCTGAGGCATTAATGGATGAATGGCTGGAATTAATAAAGCAGGCGGAAATTAATCGCTACCCAGACCCTGCGGCGAGCAGGCTTTCCAGTGCGCTTAAATCCTATATGGAGGTGCCACAAGGTATTTCAAGTGGAGAGGCGGAAAATAATTTTTTGCCTAATTCTATAATTTTGGGTAATGGTTCTGATGAGCTAATTCAAATTATGGCTATGGCGGTGGCTCAGCCAGGTAAGAAAATTTTGGCACCGGAACCAGGTTTTGTTATGTACAACATGATTGCAACCTTCGTAGGAATGGAATATGTCGGAGTAGCATTGAAAGATGATTTTTCATTAGATATGCCGGCAATGTTAGAAGCCATTAAAACTCACCAGCCCGCATTGATTTTTCTGGCTTATCCAAATAATCCAACGGGTAATTTATTTGCCGATGATGAAATTGTAGAAATATTAAATACAGCGCAGGGGCTGGTCGTCGTTGATGAAGCTTATCAGCCTTTTGCCTGTAGCAGTTTTATGCCGCATCTGGGGGAGTTTGAAAACTTACTGGTAATGCGCACAGTTTCAAAAATGGGGCTGGCGGGTTTGCGCCTGGGTTTACTGGCTGGGCCAGAGAAATGGATTTCTGAATTTGATAAAATTCGTTTGCCCTACAATATAAATATTTTAACTCAGGTGACGGCTGAGTTTGCATTACAGCATGCGGATGTATTTGAAGCGCAAGCGGCCATTATTCGTGAGCAGCGTGAGTGGTTATTCGAAAAATTATGTGAGTTTTCTCAGTTTAAGGTTTTTCCGAGCCGTGCAAATTTTATTTTATTACGGGTTGTAGATGGCGATGCATCACAGATTTTTGAAGGTTTGAAACAGCGCGGCGTGCTGATTAAAAATTCCCATTCCGCGGGCGGCGTGTTAACTCAGTGCTTGCGGGTGACGGTGGGTAAACCGCAAGAAAATCAGGCGTTGATTGCGGCGCTTAATGCGTGTGTTGGGTAAAATATTAAAAGCAGATTGTCCGCAAATGCACGCTAATGAACGCAAATAAAACAAAAAGCATTTACTGTGCAGTGCGCCGCAGGCGCACAAAAAAACATTTGCGTTGTTTGCGTGCATTTGTGGACAACATGCGGGTGCTTTTATTCTTTCGGCCGTTGTTCCAGCGTCGCCTGGGTGACAAAACTCTGGCGTTCACGAATCCCACTAATCTGAATTTTATCGCCGGGTCGTCCATCGGCTATGGCATTTAGAACATCCCGTGTATCGCGAATTACTTTTTTATTGATATGGGTGAGAATATCCCCAACGTTGATCCCCGCTATTTCCGCCGGGCCCTGATCAAATACATCGGTAATTAAAACTCCGTGAATATTCGGCAAACCAATGCGCTGTAACATTTGTGGATTTAAATCTACGCCTTCTACACCTAACCAACCACGAATCACTTCGCCATTTTCAATAATCTGCTTAACGACATCGATGACTAAATTAATAGGAATAGCAAAACTAATACCTAAATAATTACCGGTTTGACTGTAAATGGCCGAGTTAATGGCCAGTATTTTACCTTTAGTGTTTATTAATGCACCGCCGGAATTGCCGCGATTAATTGCCGCATCTGTCTGTATGAAATTTTCATAGGTATTTAAGCCAACCCGGTCGCGACCGGTTGCGCTGATAATCCCCTGAGTGACGGTTTGACCGATGCCGAAGGGATTGCCAATGGCGAGCACAATATCGCCGACGCGGGTATTGTTGCTGTCGGCAATATTTATGGCGGGTAATTGTTTGAGTGCAATGGAGATGACAGCAATGTCGGTGTCCGGGTCAACGCCAATGATTTGCGCATCGAGTCTGCGCCCGTCGTGTAACATGACTTCAATTCTTTGTGCACCGGTAATGACATGGTTGTTGGTTACAATGTATCCATCAGATCTGATAATAACGCCAGAACCTTTATTGGGGCGAATTTTAAAAGTAGGTTTGGTGCTGCGGTCTGGGTTTTTTGTTCCGGGTAATAATGTGGGTTTTTCTTTTACCAGGCGATAAGCATTGATGCTGACAACTGAAACCGCGGCTTTATTAACCGCTTTTGCATAGCTATCATGATTTTCAATTGAGTGAGCTTGCATGGGCAATAGAGATTTAAAATCGATTGTTGTGTAGGCAATAATGACGGCGGCGATTAGCAGGCCAAAGAGCGCCCAGCCAAAAAGAAAACGTGTAGAATGTGTTTGATTCATATTTTAAAAAATTCCAGTTTTACGGAGCGCCCATGACAAAACTTAATTCGACACCATTAAATTCAATTGTAGAATATTGTAATGACCTGTTGCGAATTAATGAGTTCAACGATTATTGCCCAAATGGCCTGCAGGTTGAAGGAAATAATAAAGTAAATCGAATTATTTGTGGCGTCACCGCGTGTCAGGATTTAATTGAGGCGGCGATTGAACAACAGGCGGATGCAATTTTAGTCCATCATGGCTACTTCTGGAAAAATGAAAGCCCGGTGATCACCGGCATTAAACGCAAACGAATTCAGCGTTTGCTCGCGCATGACATTAGTTTACTGGCCTATCACTTGCCGTTGGATGCGCACCCGCAACTGGGTAACAACATTACCCTCGCAGCAAAACTGGGCATTAACGATAGCGTTTGTGTGCAGCAGGGTGCATCGAAAGGTTTATTATGGAATGGTGCGTTTTCTGCGCCACTGACTGCGGATCAAGTTTGTGCTCATATTGAAAAACAACTTAATCGCAAGCCGCAGCATTTACCCGCCGCATCAGATAAATCGATTAAAACCATTGGCTGGTGCACCGGCGGTGCGCAACACTATATCGAAGAAGCGGCGGCGATGGGGCTGGACGGGTTTATCAGCGGTGAGGTGTCCGAGCAGACATTTCATCTGGCAAAGGAGCTGGATATACATTATTTTGCGGCGGGGCACCATGCAACTGAATTCTACGGGGTGCAGGCACTGGGCGGGCATCTATCGGAAAAGTTTTCTCTGGAGGTTGAGTTTGTGGATATTGCTAATCCGGTCTGATTTTTTGTATCCGGTGCTATTTTAGTCAGCCTGTCCCTGGCTAAAGCCGGCTCCTGCAGGGGGGATTTATGTAGGAGTGAGTTATCGCTGAGGACCTGCTTTGAGAATACAGCTAATCTATAGAGGCATGGGTTGTACATTTGTAAGTTAAATGTTTGATATATAAGCAATTAATTATTTAGTCCTTGGATAAAAACCCTAAATGAAGTATGATACTGCGGCAAATTTTCCATGCTCCTTTTGTTTTGTAAGGGAGTGAAATAAGAATCCTGTTTTCCGGATGAAGCCCGCAGCGATATAGGTTTGCGGGTGAATGTGTCAGAAAACTGAATTTTCAATTTAAATTAGTCTAAGAGAGGTACTCATGACTACAGACGGCGCAGATTTAGCCAAACGCCGCTTTCTGACAAACACCACTGCTGTAATTGGTGCTGTCGGAGCTGGTTTTGTCGCTGTACCCTTCCTGGCTTCCTGGGCTCCCAGTGAGCGTGCCAAAACTGCAGGTGCGCCTGTAGAAGTGGATATCAGTAAGCTAGTTGAAGGTCAATTGTTAACAGTTGAATGGCGTGGTAAGCCGGTATGGCTTATTAAGCGTACCGAGCAGAACTTAAAAGATCTGCCAACGTTAGATGAGAGTCTTAGTGACCCCGCATCTGAAAATGATCAGCAGCCAGCTTATGCGCAGAACGCTACACGTTCTATTAAGCCTAACCTGATTGTTATGGTGGGTATCTGTACTCACCTGGGTTGTTCTCCTTCATATCGTCCAGAGATGGGTGCAGCTGATTTAGGCGGTGCTGACTGGAAAGGCGGCTTCTTCTGCCCATGTCACGGTTCTAAATTTGACCTTGCGGGTCGTGTATACTCGGGTGTTCCTGCACCATTGAATCTGGAAATACCTCCTCATTTCTATAAGAGTGACCGAACCATCCTGATCGGTAAAGATGGAGGAGCTGCATAATGTTTAAAAGTTTAATGACATGGGTTGATGATCGGTTCCCGGCCACAAAAATGTGGAACGAACATTTAGCTGAATACTATGCACCAAAGAACTTCAACTTCTGGTACTTCTTTGGTTCATTGGCACTGTTGGTTCTGGTTATCCAGATTGTATCTGGCATCTTCTTAACCATGCACTACAAGCCAGACGGCGCTTTGGCATTCGCGTCGGTGGAATACATCATGCGCGATGTACCCTACGGCTGGTTGATTCGTTACATCCACTCTACCGGTGCAACGGCCTTCTTCGTCGTGGTTTACCTGCACATGTTCCGTGGCTTAATGTACGGTTCATTCAAGAAGCCCCGCGAATTAGTGTGGCTGTTCGGTATGTTTATTTACCTTGCGTTAATGGCTGAAGCTTTCATGGGCTACTTGCTGCCATGGGGTCAGATGTCATTCTGGGGTGCTCAGGTAATTATTTCACTGTTCGGTGCATTGCCTATTATTGGTGAGCCATTAACACTGTGGATTCGTGGTGACTTTGTAATCTCCGATGCGACCTTGAATCGTTTCTTTGCATTACATGTTGTTGCATTACCATTGGTATTGATTGGTTTAGTTGTAGCGCACATCCTTGCATTGCATGAAGTGGGTTCTAACAATCCTGAAGGTGTCGAAATTAAGAAGAACAAAGATGAAAATGGCATTCCACTAGATGGCATCCCATTCCACCCTTACTACTCAGTTAAAGATATTGTGGGTGTAATCGTATTCTTAATGTTCTTCAGTCTGGTTATGTTCTTTGCACCGGAAGGTGGTGGCTACTTATTAGAGTACGCTAACTTTATTCCTGCTGATCCATTGAAAACGCCAGAGCATATTGCACCGGTCTGGTACTTCACGCCATTCTACGCAATTTTACGTGCAGTTCCTGATAAGTTAATGGGTGTTATTGCAATGGGTCTGTCTATTGTTGTGTTATTCCTGTTACCGTGGATTGATCAGTGTAAAGTTAAATCGATTCGCTACCGCGGTGTTAGCTTCAAAATTTTACTGGTTTTATTTGTAATTTCTTTTGTTGCTTTAGGTCGTTTAGGCATGTTGCCTGCAACACCTTTCCTGACCATGCTTGCGCAAATCTTTAGTGTTATGTACTTCGGCTTCTTTATTGCTTTGTACTTCACTTCGAAGAATGAAAAAACCAAACCTGTACCTGAGAGGATCACGAAATGAAGCAATTATTAAGCGTAATTCTTTTAGGCTTTTCTAGTTTAGTTTTTTCTGGCCTGGTTATGGCCGGTGGCGGTGGTGTGCATTTAGATCACGCCCCTGGTGATCTAAAGGACACCGAGTCATTAAAGCGTGGTGCGCAGGCATTTGCAGATAACTGCTTAAGCTGCCATGCGGCTGACTATATGCGTTACAATCGCATAGGTCGTGACCTGGGCTGGACTGACACTGAAGTTGCTGAGAAGTTAATTAACACCCGTGGCGCCGATGGCGAAAAAACCAAAGTGGGTGAGTTAATGAAAATTGCAATGGATAATAACTATGCCGGTGTTGCCTTTGGTACGAAGATTCCCGGTTTAACGGTAACTGCCCGTGCCCGTGGTGCTGACTGGTTATACACCTATCTGCGTACTTTCTATCTTGATGATTCACGTCCCAGCGGCATGAATAATCTGGCGTTCCCGGATGTGGGTATGCCTCACGTACTTTGGGAAAAGCAGGGTCTGCAAAAGGCCGTGTTCAAAGCCGAAGAAGGTAACGATGGAAATCCAAAGCACATATTTGAAAAAATGGAAATTGTACAGGCAGGTACAATGTCTGTAGAAGAATATGATGCCTACGTTGGTGATCTGGTTAACTTCATGGTTTACATGGGTGAGCCGATGCAGCTTGAGCGTAGAAGTCTTGGCATTAAGGTTCTTATCTTCCTGTTCATTTTCGCGATTGTTGCGTACTTGATGAAGAAAGAATACTGGAAAGACGTACACTAAAACGTCATTGGTCCTTAGGCCATTGGTCGTTAGTTTAAAGCAGGGCAGCATCGCTGCCTTGTTTTTTTCTATGACTAAAGGCTAAAAGACGAATGACTACCGAAATTCTATTGAGGTTTTAATTATGGCGTCGAATACTCTCGCCAATCGTAGATCAGTAATGAATCTATTCACATCACCAACCTGTCCTTACTGCCATCTGGCACGAATTGTACTGGCTGAAAAAGATATTACTTTTGAAACGATAGAAGTAGATGTAACTCATCCACCGGAAGATCTATCTGAGCTTAACCCTTACAATACGGTACCTACATTAATAGATCGTGATCTGGTGCTTTATGATTCACGGGTTATTGTAGAATATTTAGATGAGCGTTTTCCACATCCGCCACTAATGCCGGTTGACCCTGTGTCCCGTGCAAAAACCCGTTTAGCACTGCACCGTGTAGAGAAAGACTGGTTTCCATTGATGCATGATATTTTAACCAAAGGTGAAAAGCCTGCGGCCAAATCGCGTAAAATGTTGCGTGAAAGTATTATTTCGTCAAACGAATTATTTAAAGCTTTACCTTTTTTCCTGAGTGAAGACTACAGCCTGGTTGATGCAACCATTGCGCCTTTATTATGGCGTTTACCGGTGCTAGGTATTGACCTGCCTATGGAAGCAAAATCGGTTTCTGATTATGCGCAACGCATTTTTGAACGTGATGCTTTTCAGATAAGTCTCACAGAAGCAGAAAGAGAAATGCACCTGTAATTGTCAGTGTGTATTGAGTAATAATGATGGAAAAGATGACATCCAGTCGCCCTTATTTGATAAGAGCACTGTACCAATGGATTGTAGACAATGGCGTAACACCCTATATATTAGTTGATGCGCTGATTGACGGTGTCGATGTTCCTGAGCAACATATTCAGGACAATAAAATTGTTCTGAATATTGCGCCGATGGCTGTTGAAGGTTTAACTCTTGGTGATGATGCTATTAGTTTTAGTGCGCGCTTCAGTGGCAAGTCAATGAATCTGTTAGTTCCAATAGAAGCCGTACTGGCAATTTACGCCAGGGAAAATGGCCAGGGCATGATGTTTAATGAAGAGCCCGGTTCAGGTAGTCCCCCCGATGGCCCAGCGCCCAAAGCTGATAAACCAAAGCCTTCTTTACGGGTAGTTAAATAACTTTATTTTTTAACCGGTCGTTTCTGTAATTTACGTTGTAATGTTCTGCGATGCATTCCAAGTGCGCGTGCGGTTGCGGAAACATTTCCATCGTTATCCAGTAACACTTTTTGCAGGTGTTCCCACTCTAATCGTTTAGGTGATAATGGGTTTTCTGCCGGTTCTACAATTAGTGCTCCACCCTCATTATTAAAGCTGGCAATGATTTCATCCGCATCTGCGGGTTTGGTTAAGTATTGTTTTGCACCGAGTTTAATGGCCTGTACTGCTGTGGCTATGCTGGCATAACCGGTGAGCATAACAATGTGAATTTTGGGATTGGTTTTTATTAAGCTTTCTACCAGATTTAAGCCTGATTCATCGCCAATACGTAAATCGACAATGGCGTAAACCGGCTGCTGATCTTTTGCTATTGTCATAGCCTCCGCAATATTGGTTGCCGTAGTTACGCAATACCCTCGGCGTTTAATCGCTTTATTTAACACCCTACAGAACGTTTCGTCATCATCAACGAGAAGAATATCCAAAGAGGTTTCATTCGGAGAGGAATTATCCTGAGAAGATATATCCTGAGAAGATTTATCCTGAGAAGATTTATCCTGAGAATATTTATCCAGGGAGGATTCATCCAGGGAAGACTCAGTGTGAGATTTAATCATTAGTGATTTCGTCGCCGAACGATGTTAAGGGCAGTATTATTTTTACAATGGCCCCGCCCTGTTGTTGATTGGCTAAAAATATTTTTCCACCGAGACGCTCGATAGAAGCGTGCGCCAGAAATAAGCCCAGGCCAAGCCCCTGATCTTTGCTGGAATAGCTTTTCTTCCCCGCATGACTTTGTATCATTGAGTCGAGTCCTGAGCCGTTGTCAATTATATTAATCGTGATCTGCTTATCTATCTGTTCAACTTCAATGCTAATTTTTTTCGGTGATGCATCGGCGGCATTATTTAATATATTAATGAGTGCCTGGGTTAAAGTCTGTTCAGCTAAAATTTGTGCATTGATGTTCTTTAAATCGCTCAGTAATAGTAGTTTAGTCGCCGGCCTTTGTTGTTGCCATTGCTTAATTATACTTGAAATATAGTTTTTTACCGGCAGCATTTGCCCGCCACTCATTAACTCCTCACCTGCTGAATGGGATAGTGTCGCGAGTGCTGTTTTGCAGCGATCAACCTGTTGGCGAATAATACTCAGATATTCTTTGGATTCATTTGTAGTGCAGATTTCCTGCATTTCTTTTACCAGAATTGCAATGGTTGACAGGGGGGTTCCTAATTCATGTGCGGTACCTGCGGCCAGTGTACCAAGGGCCACCAGTCGCTCGTCGCGTAATGAATTTTCCCGTGCCTGTGCAAGGTGATTATCTCTTTCACGTAAACTGTTTGCCATACGTGCAACCACAAAGGCCACCAGTAATGCGGTGACTACGTACCCCAGCCACATCCCCATAATGTGCTGAGCAAAACCTGAATTGTGCTGCATGTGCTCACTATGATCTGCAACACCGGAAACCTTTTGGTAAAAAAACATCAGTGCAGTGTAACTGAATATACTGAGCACGGTAATCAACCAGATTATACGACCGGGTAATAAAGTGGCGGCGATAAATATGGGAACTAGATAAAACCAGCCGAACGGATTGCTGGCGCCACCAGTGAAATAAAGTACCCCGGTAAAGGCTGCAATGTCTACAATGAGCTGTAAAATCAGGGTGTTATCGGTGACATCTTTTTTGCTTAATAACCACCAGCCGGTTAAAACATTAAAGGCGAGGAGGGCACCTAGAATTATTCCAATATAAAGCAGTGGGAACAGGCTGTTTGTAAATGAAAGATAAATAATAACAAAAAATGCAACCGCAATTAACAAATTGCGCAGCATAAATAGCCGATATAAATTGTGTGCAGAACTGTTTTGTTGTTCATACAACTGTGGAAATTTAAACATGTAAATAATCAGGTATTGTCTAGAATGTTATTCATATTATAGCTTTATAAACTCAACTAACAGTGATTATGTCTATTTTGTAAATATAAGACACTACGTTGACAGGAAGCAGACGATGGCTGCGACATTATGTCGCATTATTATTTAAGGTTTCGCGTATTACACTGCGGTTATTAAATAATTGCTGGAGCTGTAAATGCGCAACGGGACAAAATATAAAGTAAAGCCAATTTTAATTGCTGCGATGTTCGGTGCTGCAAATATGCCTGTAGAAATTCTGGCGGGGCATGACCATCATGCCGCACCGGATGCACCCATTGGTATAATGGGGAATCATCTGCACCCGCAGGGGGAGTGGATGATGAGTTATTCTTATATGCAAATGCAGATGGAAGGCAACCGGAAAGGTAGCGATAGTGTGCCGGTACCTTTGCCTGGTTATATGGTAAGCCCATTGAGTATGGATATGGACATGCATATGCTGGGTGTTATGTATGGTTTTTCTGAGAGTGTGACATTGATGGCGATGCTGCCATTAACCAGTACTTCTATGGATCATAGGGTCAATATGAATGGAAATCTATTTACGACAGAGTCATCCGGTATCGGTGATTTAAAATTGTCGGCACTGTTTCAAACCGGCGATCATTGGGTGAGTGGCGTGGGTTTAAATATCCCTACCGGTTCAATTGATGAAAAAGATGTGCTGCCTTCAAGTGCAGGTGTAGCCGTGCAGTTACCCTATCCGATGCAGCTGGGTTCTGGGAGTTATGAACTGACGGCGGGTACAACTTACATAAAAATGCTTGGCAATAACAGCTGGGGAAATAAGGCGGATGTTATTATAAGATTAAATGATAATGATCGCGATTATAAATTAGGTAACAGTATAGAGCTGAGTAGTTGGTATAGCTTTGCGGTGAACGATAAAAATACTTTGTCAGTTCGGTTGAAGTTACTCGACTGGGATAATATCAGCGGTGCGGATGCAGATTTAAATCCGATGGCTGTGCCAACTGCGGATGCAAACTTACGTGCCGGTACCCGCGCCGATGTGTTGTTGGGTTACAACTATCAACTTACACAGGCGGCATTAATCGGGCTGGAAGCGGGTGTGCCAGTCTATCAGAACTTAGATGGGCCGCAGCTGGAAACCGACTTAACGATACAGCTGGGTATGCTGTACGAATTTTAGTATTGATTGTTTAATGGCATAAAACTTAGTGCTATTTTTATTTGTAGGTGCAGGCTTAATCTCGCGCCTGCAGAAATCGAATATTCTATCAGGAAAAATATTCATATCCCCTTAACCCCTGCAGTCCTCCTCCATGAATGGCGAGTATTGTAGCATCTGGTTTAAAATGATCTTTTGAAATTAAATCAAAAATTCCCCATAACATTTTCCCGCTGTAAACCGGTTCGAGTTGTATGTTGTGTTGTTGTTTAAATGCTTTAATAAAATGGTTCAGCTCTTCGGTGGTTTTTGCAAAGCCACCAAAGTGATAGGCATGATTTATTTTCCAGGCGGGAAGTTGTGTGGCTGATTTTTCTATCATTTTTAAACTGTTACATATATCATCATCGAGCTGTGCATTTTTCATTACCGCAAAACCCAGGTATTGAGTGTGTGGGTTTATATCGTTTTGAATCAGTGAGCTTAACATGGTGCCGCTGCCCACTTCACAACAGATAACATCATAGGGCTCCTGTAATTCTTCGAGTATTTCAGCGCAACCTTTTATTCCTTGTGCATTGTTTGCACCTTCGGGTATTAAATAAAAATCCCCCAGTTGTTGTTTCAAATGGTTTAAAAAATCAGGATTATTTTTTTGTTTATAATCTATGCGTTTTATAAACTTAAGTTGCATGCCCCAGTTTTGCATATCCTGCAAACAGGGGTTGAGTGGTTGAGGGGCTTCGCCACGGATTATGCCAATGGTTTTTATACCGAGTTGTTTACCCGCGTAAGCTAATGCGTGTAAGTGATTAGAGTAGGCGCCGCCAAAACTCAAGAGGGTTCTACAGTTTGTTTTTTGTGCTTCGATTAAATTATATTTTAGTTTGCGCCATTTGTTGCCCTGAATAACCGGATGAATTAATTCATCGCGTTTAATAAACAGCTTAATTTTTTTTTCAACCAATAGCGGCGTTTTGATTTGTGTAACAGGGGAGGGAAGATTAAGGTCAGAGAGAATATTCACGCAAAGACAGGTTAATTTATAGCGTCTATTTTGAAAAAATAGACGCTATAAAGTTCACAGAAATGTTTGGGTTATTTTGCCACTACGTGTAATACGGTTGAGTATTCAAAGTAAACGGTACGGTCATCATAAATCCAGCGACTAATCGGTGGCTGGCCGATGCCAGAAATAATTTCACCCGGCTGGCCCAGTTCGTTTTTAACTTTATCGGTAGACATGCCGCGGCGCGGGAAATCCAGTATTCTTACTGCCACCATTTCGCCTGAGTCGTTTACATTGAGTACATCACCCTGCCTGGTCTGGGTTGTTTCCTGGGTGTAAGTTTCCTGTGTCTGTGTTTGGGGTTGGGGTTGGCTGTCAAAATTTTCCACTGATTCAGTGGGCGATTCAGTGGTGGCAGCAACCGGTGCAATGGTTTCCTGTTGAGCGGCTACTGGTGCCGGAGCAGGCTCATTTTGTACGGCTTCAGGTTCTGCTGGGGCACTGTCTGCGAAGGGATCAACAGAAACAGGTTCAGCTGCAACCGGCTCTTCATCTGCCCAGGGGCTCTTTGCCATTACCAGTGGGCTGGATAAAGCCAGAATGAGTAAAGCTGTTATTTTCAATGTTAAATTTTTCATTGTGTTTGCCATTTACTATTTTCATGGATTCTCGTCATTTTTATTCTAGCCTTTTTTTATAAAAAATACAGGTGCTTAGCAGGATTAATTCATGGGTTTTCGAGAATTATGGGGTTTATTTGGCAGATTTTTAGAGAAGACAGAGCTTCGGGCTGAAATTTATAGATGCAGGTTTTCACTATCCTGCAGCAGTGAAAACTGCTCGCGCAGCTCAAGAATGTGTTGCTCCCAGTAATTCGGGGTATTAAACCAGGGAAAATTCAGCGGGAAGCTCGGGTCTGACCAGCGCTTTGCCAGCCAGCTGGCGTAGTGCATCAGGCGCAGAGTGCGCAGGGGCTCTACCAGTTGTAATTCGGTGGAATTGAGTTCGGCGAATTCAAAGTAGCCATCGAGTACGTGATTGAGTTGCTGTTGCTGCTCGATTCTATCGCCGCTGAGCAGCATCCAGATATCCTGTATGGCCGGGCCACTTCGACAGTCATCGAAATCGACAAAATGTGGGCCATTGTCGGTCCATAGAATATTACCGCTGTGGCAATCGCCGTGCAGGCGAATGGATTGGGTGGTAACCGCGTCGAAACGTTGTTTGAGCAAGGTAATTAAATCATCGCTGAGGGTCTGGTAGGCTTCCAGTAAATAATCCGGGATAAAATCATTGCCGAGTAAAAAGTGTGCACTATCAATCGCAAAGTCCTGTACAGATATTGCCGGACGGGTGTTAAACGATTGACTGGCGCCGGCTAAATGGATGCGCCCTAAAATCCGGCCGATCCATTCTAAATGTTCGGAATTATCCAGTTCGGCGGTGCGCCCACCTTTTTGTGGGTAAAGAGAAAAGCGAAAGTTTTTATACTGATGCAGGCTCTGCTGCTCAAATTGCAGGGGGGCGACCACCGGAATTTCCAGCTCAGCCAGCTCACGGCTGAAATCATGCTCTTCCTGAATCTGTTCGTTGCTCCAGCGATTCGGGCGATAGTATTTGCCGATAATTTTCGGGCCGTACAGAGAGATGTCTTCAAGACCTATCTGGTACACCCGATTTTCATAGGAGTTGAGGGCAAAGATGCGGGCATCGCTCTGTAAGCCCAGGGATTCAACTGAATCGATTATCAGGTCGGGGTTGAGGGTCGCGAAATCGTGGTTTGAGATTGCTTATTCCATTATTTGTGTGTGATGAGTCATCGCGAGCTGAAGCTTGCTCCTACAGTGAATCTGTCCTTGCAGGCGCGAGTTTCAGTTCATGATGAATCAGTCTGTAAATTTACTCAGTACCAGCGTGGCATTGGTGCCACCAAAGCCGAAGTTGTTGGTCATTATCGTGTTCAGTTCGGCATTATCAATGCGGGTGGTTACCACGGGCATATCTGCGACTTTTTCATCCAGGTTTTCCACATTAGCGGAGGCCTGAATGAAATTGTTTTGCATCATAAGCAGGCAGTAAATGCTTTCCTGTACACCGGATGCACCCAATGAGTGGCCGCACAGTGATTTGCTTGAGCTAAAGGGTGGAATTTTATCACCAAAAACTTCCTTGATGGCGCTGGTTTCCGCAACATCACCCACCGGTGTGCTGGTGCCGTGGGTGTTAATGTAATCAATGGGGGCATCAACCGTTGCGAGTGCTTGCTGCATACAACGCACCGCACCTTCCCCGGATGGGGCGACCATATCCTGACCATCAGAGGTTGCACCATAACCGATAATTTCGGCGTAAATTTTTGCACCGCGGGCTTTGGCGTGTTCGAGCTCTTCGAGTACAACCACGCCACCGCCACCGGCAATGACGAAGCCATCCCGGTTTGCATCGTAGGTGCGTGAGGCTTTGTCCGGAGTTTCGTTATATTTAGAGGAAAGTGCACCCATGCCATCAAATAGCATGCTCATCGCCCAGTGCTCTTCTTCACCACCGCCGGCAAATACAATGTCCTGTTTGCCCAGCTGAATCTGTTCCACACCATTGCCGATGCAATGGGTACTGGTGGCACAGGCTGAGCTGATAGAGTAGTTAATGCCTTTAATTTTAAAGGGCGTTGCCAGGCAGGCAGAAATAGTGCTCGACATGGTGCGGGTCACCATATAGGGGCCAACCCGGCGTATGCCTTTCTCACGCAGAATGTCGGCCGCCAGTACCTGATTCTCAGGAGAGCCCCCGCCAGAGCCCATAATCAGCCCCGCTCTGGGGTTGGATACCTGCGCTTCGCTGAGACCGGAATCTTCAATGGCCTGTTGCATGGCGATATAGGTGTAGGCTGCCGCATCACCCATAAAGCGTTTTATTTTGCGATCGATATGTTCGTCTAAATCAATGTCAATAGAGCCCGCAACCTGGCTGCGCATGCCCATTTCTTTGTATTTTTCCTGAAACTTAATGCCAGAGCGTCCTTCGCGTAGCGATTCGGTTACGGATTGTTTGTCATTCCCCAGACAGGAAACAATACCAAATCCAGTTATTACAACTCGTTTCATTTATTACGTACCTAAAATTCTTCTGTTGAGCTAAACAGGCCAACCCTGAGCCCTTTAGCGGAGTAAATTTCGCGCCCATCAACCATGACAACGCCATCAGCAATACCCAGAATTAACCCCCGGGCAATAACTCGTTTAATATTGATCTGGTAACTGACTTTTTTAGCCGTGTCCAAAACCTGTCCAGAAAATTTAACTTCTCCGACGCCCAGTGCACGTCCTTTACCCGGATGACCTTTCCAGCCGAGGTAAAATCCCACCAGCTGCCACATGGCATCCAGCCCCAGACAGCCGGGCATTACCGGATCACCGGGAAAGTGGCATTCAAAAAACCACAGGTCAGGGCTGATATCCAGTTCAGCCTGAATCTGGCCCTTGTCAAATTCACCACCTTCTTCAGAAATGAGGGTGATGCGATCCATCATCAGCATATTATCTACAGGCAGCTGTGCATTACCTGGACCAAATAATTCTCCATGTCCGCATTTTAGAAGTTCTTCCCTGGTAAATGAACTTTGTTTCGTCATTAGTTTAATTTGCCTTCAGTTATTTTGCATACCCTGAAAAGCTCAGCTTGTGACTAGCTTTCACAGCTATATTTCCAGGATCATATATCGGGAGGGAATTGTAACGGAAATAGGCCAATGATGGTATGGCTGAAAGTGCTGTATTTGGCTGAATATTGACTGCAGCCTGGGAAGGCATAAAAATCAGGCCCTGTCTGAAACAGGACCTGAACGACTTTGGAAGTTATTTGTGAATCAGAGGGGTGATGAATTAATCCGTATAAAATTTTTGCTGGAATTTGATATTGGCAATCAGCGTTTCACCCATGGGTGTCGCTTTTATATCAAACTTGAGGGTTTCATGATTAGAAACCTGTGACTGGGCCAGATAATAAATTGCTTCGCCATCATGGACTTCCTTGAACTCCAGGTCTTTCACCTGTCCGGTTAAATTGCTGGCAAACCCGCTGACCTCTGCTTTTACCGGGCGCGTAGCATCACCATCTTTTTTCTGTACCGTTATATTAACCACCATGCGATTATTGCGTCGTGTCAGTGAGTAGGCCTTGGCAATTTCGGGGGTGAGGGTATCGCTGCGAAACGAATTATAGTGAATAACATAATCACCAAATTGTTTGGAATTTTCAGCATTAGCAACACCTGAAGACAGGGCGAAAAAAAGCATACTTATGCTGCACAGGCGGGTAGTGAATTTTGTCATATTGCTACTCTCTCTCTTACTGGGGATATAGGTTTATGTAACCATACTATAGCCTAAATGAAAATAATTTGCCCTGTTTCACTGACAGATCATTTTTTTTATGTAAATCATAAAGATACTGTTGATATGTGCTACTTTTATAGTGAGTAAATTAATAACGAAAAAATATTGTGCAATTTGACAACACACTCCTGAAATATCTGGTGCCTATCAAGCAGTTGCAAAGTGAGCATCGTTTGCAAATTGCCCGTCAGTCTCATCTCGTTGAGTTGGGTATTGGTGAGGAGTTATCAGCAAATGAAGAGCATCGCTGGTTTGTCTATCTGATTGAGGGTCGGTTGAACTTATTAGAAGTTGATGCCCTGCCGGTGTTACTCAATGCGGATGATAAACGCGCGCATTACCCACTGTTTAATGAAGGCGAGCATAAAACCCGTCTTATTGCTCAGCCAGGTTGTGTGGTTGTGCGTTTTGAAAAGCAGCTTTTTAATACATTTATGGATCAGGAGTTGATTACCGGCGAAGAGCTTGAAACCGTTGAAATGAATGAGGTTGAAAGCAATTTATTTAATGAAATTATGCATGCTTTTAATATGGGAGATTTAAAATTACCCAGCCTGCCGGACATTGCCGTAAAAGTAAAAAAAGCATTGCTCAGTCCATATGCTAATGCCGCTGATATGGCACGAATTGTTGCAGCAGATCCTGCAATGGCCACGCGAATAATTAATGCGGCAAACGGGCCACTAACAAGGGCAGTTGATCCAATTCAAAGTATTCAGGCAGCCATTGTTCGTTTAGGTGTCAACACCAGTAAAGAATTAGTCACCAGTTTTGCTATCAAACAATTATTTACCACCCGTTCAAAAATGTTAAATCAGCGCATGCATGATTTGTATGATACGAGTGTTGATCTCGCGGCGATTAGTTTTGCGCTATCAAAACAAAGTGGCAAGTTATCTCCGGATCATATGTTGCTGGCAGGCTTATTACATCAGATTGGTGTTATTCCAATACTCAGTTATATCGAGGAAACTGGCCTGGAAATTACGGATGAAGCCGAACTGGATAATATCATTGAGCGCCTGCGTGGGGCGGTGGGTAGCATGGTCATTGGTCACTGGGAACTGTCGACTGATTTGTTTACTGTGGTTGAAGAATATGAAAACTGGCAACGCAATGCAACGGATGAAATTGATACCTGTGATATGATTATTATTGCGCAGATATATCATCGTTTAAAACATCATCAGTTAGAGGGGTTGCCTAAATTTGACGAGGTACCTGCTTTCAAAAAATTATATCCGCAAAATCAGCAGGCTGATTTTGCACAAACTGTTTTCCAGCAGGCGCATGAAGAGATTGCAGCGATTATGCAGTTATTAAAAATGTGAAATCTATGTCGAATTTAAATTTAAATATTGAAGAAAAAATACATCAGCTAATTCCATTCAATGAGCTGGATGTAGGCGATCGAATTAAACTGGCTAAAACCGCTAAAGTAGTCGCGAAAACGATTGGAGAAAAACTATATGCAAATGAATGTAATGACGCAATACTTTACTTGTTGAGTGGTAAACTGGACGTTTGTAATCAGTATCTTCAACCGCAGCTATTAATGAGTGATGATGCGCAAGCGCTGAAGCCGATTTTTTCAGAAAATGAAGAGTTTGAAGCGTATATTGTTATTCATTCCAGTTGTGAAATTTGGCAGTTTGATCGACAGTTATTTAATCGTTTAATCGAAAAAGAAGTACTGGTGGATGAACGTGCATTAAGTCATCAGATGAATCATGTGGAAAGTAATATTTATTATGAAATTATGCGCGCCGTTGAGTCGGATCAATTAAAATTACCTAGCCTGCCGGAAATTGCTTTACGCATAAAAAAAGCCATGGAAGAATCAGAGGTTGATATCAATAAAATCGAAAAAATTGTTGAATTAGACCCCGCCATTTCAACCCGTCTGATTAAAGTGGCAAACAGCCCTTTAACCCGTGGTGTAAATCCTATTCACAGCATGCGCGATGTTATTGTGCGCCTGGGCTTAAAGATGACGCGTAATCTGGTGCTGAGTTTTAGTGTTGCTCAGTTATTTAAAACACGCCATCCATTTCTGAAAAAGCAGATGAAGATGTTTTATGCACATAGCATTGAAATAGCTTCAATTTGTTACGCGCTGGGAAAACATATTAAAACACTGGATGCGGATGAGTTATTACTGGCGGGTTTGATTCATGATATTGGTGTGATACCTGTTATTACCTATATCGAAAAAACCGGCCTTGAAGTAACCACGGAAAAAGAAATTATTCAGCTGATTAGCTCACTTCGAGTGGTCGTGGGTGTGCTGGTGGTGAAAACCTGGGACCTGCCCAATGAAATGCTTAATGTTGTTAGCCATGCCGAGCACTGGCATCACGATAGCGGGGAAGATATTGCAATTGAAGACGTGATAATTGTTGCGCAGGTTTACGATAAATTAAAACGCAAACAGTTATCCAGTTTGCCGGACATTAATAATGTGCCCGCCTTTAAAAAGTTATTCCCTAATAAACATGATCCGGCGTTTGCTATGCAGATTTTAGATGAGGCCCGGGATGAGATTAATGAGATGAAAGGGCTGTTGGGGATTTAAATATTTTTTTCGGGAAGTGTCTTGCCGGGATTTAAAATATTGTTTCTATCAAAAACCTGTTTTATCTGATGCATTAAATTAATCTCGGTTTCCCCCAGTTCCTTGCAAATATAATCACGTTTTTCAAGTCCGACTCCGTGCTCACCTGAAAGACTGCCGTTTAAATTTAAAACCAGATCAAAAACATCATTCAGGCACTTTTCTGCAGTTTGCATTTCTATTTCGTCGTTTGGATTAACTAATAAATTAACATGAATATTGCCATTACCTGCGTGGCCGAAGTTTACAATTTTTATTTTATGTTTTTCACTTAAACTATTCAGGCCGTTAATTAATTCCGGTATTTTAGATACTGGCACCACAACATCTTCATTTATTTTTTTAGGCGCAATTTTTCGCAACGATGGAGACAGGGCTTTGCGGGTTTGCCAGAGTGCATCGGCTTGCGCTTTTGTCTGCGCCAGCTCGGTATCAATGTGTCCGTCTACTTTGCATGCTTCAATAATGATTTCTGAATCTTTCTGAATCGTTTGAGTGTGTCCATCAACTTCTATCATGAGCATGGCGGCAGCATTGGTGGGTAGTGCCGTGCTTGAGTAGTCACGCACCATATCCAGTGCATTTTTATCCATAAATTCCAGAGCGCAGGGAGTAACAGCTTGTGCCATAATTTTTGATACGGCTCGTGCTGCTGCATCGACACTGTTGTAACTAACTTTTAGTGTGTGTTTTTCTGGGGCTAAAGGTAAAAGTTTTAAAGTGGCCTGTGTGATGAGCGCGAGGCCGCCTTCCGAACCAATAATCAGCCGGGTTAAATCGTAACCCACAACACCTTTAGTGGTGTGGGTGCCGCACTGAATGGCATCCCCATTTCCGGTAATGGCGCGTAGGCCTAAGGTGTTTTCTCTGCAGGTGCCATATTTTACCGCGCGGGGACCGGCAGAATTATATGCCAGGTTTCCACCGACCGAACAGAAAGCAGCACTGGTTGGATCAGGTGCCCAGAATAAATTATGCTGCGCGGCGCATTGTTGTACTTCTAAATTGGTCACGCCTGGCTGGACGTCTATGCTGCGATTTTCCGCATCCATAGAAATAATTTTATTCATTTTTTCAAATGAAATAATAATGCCGCTGTCAACCGGTACAGTTGCACCGGTGGTGCCTGTTCCGCGGCCACGGGCAATTAATGGTGTGGTAAATTCATTGCAGGCTTTAACAATTTTCTGCACCTGTTGTTCGTCAACGGGAAAAACTACCGCCTGAGGCTGACCCTGGCGTCGACTGTTATCATAACCATAAGTCAGGCATTCAGTGACATCGGTTAAAATATTATCCGGGCTAACGATTTTTTTTAACTGCTTAAGAAGCTTGTTGTTCATTTTGACTGCTTTGGGTCATGTTTTTTGTTCATAATAATGAGTAAAAAATTAAGTGCCCATTAGTTGCGAGTCAACCAGATCACCCAGGCAATGAATAATCAGTAAATGTGTTTCCTGTATGCGAATCGGAGAATCCGAATCGACACGAATTTCAACATCATCCTGTTGCAGGCGTGCGCTTGCTTCACCACCATTGTGGCCGGTGAGGGCAATGACCTTCATATTACGCTCATGGGCAGTATCAATGGCGCTAACAATATTGCCCGAGTTACCGCTGGTGGTAATAATTAATAATAGATCTGTATCCTGTCCCAGTGCCGCAACCTGTCTTGAAAAAATCTGATCGTAGCTGTAATCATTGGCTATTGAGGTGAGTACGGAGGTGTCGGTAGAAAGCGCAATTGCCGGCAGGCCTGGACGCTCCATCTGAAAACGATTTAACATTTTGGATGAGAATAGCTGGGCTTCACCCGCCGAGCCTCCATTACCGCAGGATAAAATTTTACCGCCGGATAATAAACTGTGCGTCATGAGTTGTGCTGCCAGGGCAATATCGTTTTTTGATAATTCCAGTGTACGCTGTTTGGTTGCAATGTTTTGTGCAAAATTTTTTTCTATAATTTCAATAAGATTCATGTTTGTTTGTTCGGTTTTAATGAATTCAAAAGGCGTTTTTTATCCATTCAATCGTCAGGTTTTTGTTTTCACCGGTCATGGCTATAACATCAAAGCGGGCATTATATTCGCGCCCCTTCTGTTGCATATAAAAGAGCGCGGTTTTTTGGATTTTTTTCTGTTTTGTCGGGGTAACACTTTCTTTAGCACCACCGTAGTTCTGATTCTTTCGATATCGAACTTCAACAAACACCAGCGAATTTTCATGTTGCATAATCAGGTCTATTTCACCAAAGCGACTATGAAAATTTTTTTCAATTAATCTTAGACCATTTTTTTCCAGATAGTCGCAGGCAAGTTGTTCAGAAACCTTACCTTTAGTTAAGCGGCTGCTGAACGGGCTGAGTTTCATCGATGCTTAAATTTATGGGGCGGGTATTAATATCAACTAAGGTTGGTATGCCACGTTTAAACTGTGCAGATAGTAACTCCCGGTGAATGCGATTAAACGGGTCGAGAAAAAGGTTGCCGGTTTGTCCGGAAAAACGCTCATAGGTTTTACCCTGCAGCCGGCCAAGAAATGGAATTAAATTATAGGCGTCCACACCCAAGGCAAAGAAGCGGGTGTAACGCTGTTGTTCCGGCCAGTACTTAATGAGTGAGCGCTTAGCTTTATTCGGTGGGTTAAGTATCCACGGCATGTCTAGAAAATTCAGGTCATCAATATCCCGATCTGCCTGTTTGTTTAGCTGACCGGTAAAAGCATGGGATGTGGCGTACACCGGAATTTCACCCGCATAATGAAATTTAAACTGGGGTTTTAACTGGCGTGCATCTTTGGGTGTGGCGGCCATAAAAATCATATCCACATCCTGTCGACGGTAAGGGGTGAATTGCATTTTAGTGCGCATGATATTTTGAATGGCGCGATACCGACTGTAGCTTTGATTAATATTTAACATGCTCTGAATGGGGCGCTTAAAGTCATTTTTATTTGGTGTGTAGCTTTGTGCGCTGACAACCGCGCCCCCCAGCTCTTCAAAGCGCAATTGAAATGCATTGCCCAGGCGTTCACCCCACAATCCCTCGGGTACGAGTACGGCGGCATGGCTATGGCCCTGACGAAATGCCATTTCTGCAGACTGGCGTGCTTCATCTTCAGGAAGTAATCCAAACTGAAATAAATTCGGGCTGAGTTCGGTTTGCGAGCTGGTATAGTTCAGGGTCAGAGTGGGCACGTCTAATATTGAGGCCTGGGAGAGTATGTCGACAGCGGACTTCAGGAAAGGGCCAATTATAAAGTCTGCGCCTTCGTCCGAGGCTTTTTTATAGTAGTTCCAGATTGCCGCCTGATTTTCGCCAGTATCAATAAAGCTGATTTTGGGCTGAAAAGTTTTATCCGGATGCTGATAATAAGATGACATAATGCCATCGCGAATGGCCGCGGCAACCTGTGCATACTTACCACTTAGGGGTAATAAAATGGCAATGTGCCTGGGCTGGTCGATTAATTCAATCTGCTTACGGCCAAGCTCTCTTATAAAGGTATCTACCGCGGGGTGCTTGGGGTACTGCTCGCGCCACAGGGTGATACCATCCTGTAAAAACTGCCAGTCGACCTGACCGCGCTTGGCGATTTTTGCAAGCTCGACCCAGGCCAGAAAATCATCGTTGAGCGGTGCATTGCTAATTTGCTGCAAACTGGTGGCGGGTAATAATGAAAGTGCTTCCCAGATGGCCTGATGGTTTATTTCCAAATCAAAAGAATCGGTTAGCAGTTTATCCATCTGTACGCGGGTTTTGGCGGATTCCAGTGGATAGCTGGCATCGAGAAAAGCGCGTGCGCGTAATCGCATTAGGCGGACCTGTTGTTCCGTGGGCAAAATACGGGCGATATTTAAGCGTTTCAATGCCTGACGTGCTTCACCGTGGCTTAATGCTATTTCAGCACTGAGTAGCTGTATTTCTACAGCGGTATCCGCGTCAACAAGTTCCGAGTTTATATTGTCAATTTGTTGTTGAGCCAGTTCAAATTGATTTTGTTGAATGAGAATCTGTGCAGCTTTAATCAGGTATCCATTACGGTCTACGCCCTGTGATGCTGCTGCCAGCTCAATATATTGGGCGGCAGATTCGGTTGGCGTGAGGGTTTCGGTTTCCTCAGATGTGCCTGCTTCGATGCCAACTGGCAGGTCATCGCCGATGATACGGTCTTTTGGCGTGCATCCGTAAAAGCTCAGGCCGATAAGTAAGAGTGCGCTGCTGCGTAAAAATAATGTCATTATCTAATGTATGTCAACTGCTGTTGTTATGGGGTGTTATTATAGGAGTGAGAGTATCTGTTTTGGAGTCGCAACTGTCAATGAATCAAGGCACACTTTATATAATTGCTACCCCAATTGGTAATAGAGGGGATATTGGGGAGCGGGCGCTTTCTATATTAAAGCAGGTAGATTTAATCGCCGCGGAGGACACCCGCCACAGTAAAGTTTTATTGCAACACTATAATATAGGCACGCCAATGCAGGCTTACCATGAACACAATGAAGAGCAGGCCACGCCAAAGTTGATACAGAGGTTACTGGCAGGGGATAATATTGCACTTATTTCTGATGCGGGTACGCCGTTGCTCAGTGATCCGGGTTATCGGCTGGTTAAGGCGGCGCATGAGTTTACAGTTAACGTTAGCCCAATTCCTGGCGCCTGTGCGGCTATTGCAGCACTGTCCGTTTCGGGGCTGGCAACGGATCGATTTATGTTTGCAGGATTTCCCCCGCATAAGCAGGGTGCCAGACAAAATTTTTACCGGGAATTTGAGCATCAGACAGCAACATTGGTTTTTTATGAATCAAGCCACAGAATTGTGGCCTCAGTTAAGGATATGCTGCAGGTGTTCGGAGAAGAGCGCCCAGTGGTGATGGCGAGGGAAATAAGTAAGCTGTTTGAGACGATTCATAGCAGTACTCTGGGTGAGCTCCCGCAATGGTTAGAGGCGGATTCAAATCAGCAAAAGGGAGAATTTGTTCTGGTATTACAAGGCTCGTCTGTACAAATGAACCCTCAAACGGCAGAATTAGAGTCGCTGCTAAAGATACTGCTTGATGAATTGCCAGTCAAGCAGGCCAGTAAAATTGCAGCAAAAATGACGGGTGCTAAAAAAAATTCAGTGTATAAGCTGGCACTTGAGTTAAGTGGTAAGTAATTGAAAAATAAACAATTAATGCTTTGATTTACATCGGAAGTGAGAAAATGACGGAATTTTTTTCACTTTTCATATTTTCTAAGTATTTGATATTTATTAAAATAAACGAATTGTCAAAAATATCGCTATAAAAACTAAATAACCCTGTCGATTAAATTGACAATTATCGCAGCCATTTTGTAAAATTAGTGCTATTATAATGAGCAAATCATTGTTTATTAAGTAAAAAACAAAATCGGTACAGAGCGTGCAGTATAGTCTGCCAAGGCGTACGGCCAGAGCAGAGATTTATATCTAAAGTTTATAGTTTATATCTAAAGTTATAGTAATAAAGTTTTAGCGTTGGAATGTACTGCATATAAAATGATAATATAGTGAAATTGCCGAGTGTTTTAAATTGGATTTTAATAAATCAGTTGCCCTTAGTTTGTAGACGGAGTTAGAAATGGCACCACTAAAAGCAGTATATGAAGATTTCAGTGCATGTTGCAATGAATTTGTTGAAGGGGTTTCATACCTTAAAGATCGGGCTATGCCCAAAGCTGTTAATCGTTTCCAGCAGGCGTATGAGTCTGTCGGTCGGTCAGATGTTTATCATAATAAGTATGGTTCATATTGTGGTCTTGCACGGGTTTTATCTGGAGATGCAACGGGCCTTGAGATGTGTCGTCACGCATCGAAAAATGAATTGCATGATGGGGATGTTTATCTGAACCTTGCCCGTGCAGAATGGTTTTATGAAAATCGTAAAGCTGCCATTATTGCTTTGAAAAAAGGTTTACAAATCGATAACCGTCATCCGGGGTTGCGTCAGATGCGTGAGCAGTTAGGTATCAGGCAGCGTAGTCCATTACCCTTTCTACCCCGGACTCACCCATTGAATCATGCATTGGGTAAATTAATGAGAATTGACGAAGAAATTTAAAATTAAGCAAAAATATATTGCAAAATATTTGGTATTAACGTGGTTGGCCGCAGTAATTTATCTGCGGTTTTTTTTTGGCTAAATTTTATTATTACTCCAGCGCAAATAATTTATTTGTGCACCTGTGACACATGACACATGACACATGAGATGTTTTTTTATTGGAATTTATTTGTGTTTATTCGTGCAAAACAGTCTTTTCTTTAAAAATTCTCATGATGCGGCCTGTAAATTACTTACCCTATCGCTACGCTAAGTTTTCATGTTATTATTTGCGCCGAAGTTGGCTGGACAGTCGCTGTGTTGCTTTCTCATGATTGCGGCAGAGAGGAAAGTCCGGGCTCCAAAGGGCAGGGTGCCAGGTAACGCCTGGGGGGTGTAATACCCACGGCTAGTGCAGCAGAAAGATACCGCCTCAATTTTTTGAGGTAAGGGTGAAATGGTGCGGTAAGAGCGCACCGCGTTAACGGGTAACCGTTGCGGCAAGGTAAACCCCACCTGGAGCAAGACCAAATAGAGAAGCTGAGGCGTAGCCCGCGCTGCTTCTGGGTAGGTTGCTTGAGGCGCATAGTGATGTGCGTCCTAGATGAATGACTGTCACGACTTCGGTCGTACAGAACCCGGCTTACAGGCCAGCTTCACCTTAATTTCAACTGACAGTACTGCTTTTTCATGCGAGCTGTAGTGCTAGGGAGTCTCTGATCAAGTCGTGATTACCCTGTTTTTTATAAATAGGGTGCTGGCTAAAAGTGCCCCTGATTTTCCTTGAGGTTCGTTGCAATAGAGTGCCCCATAGCAATATATTATGGCGCCTCACTTCGAGAAAAATAGGAACACTTCTATCTCAGCCTAATTCTAACCAGGCTTAATCAGAGGTTTCCTCGCTCCAGAAATTTCTATTTCCAGAGATGTTCTAATGTCGCACAGCGGGATTATCAGGCTTGCAATATAGCTGTTTGAGGTACTTATGTTTAGAGTAATAATTTTTCTGGTGGCTGCAATTTTATGGCTACAAGCCTGTGCAGGCAATTCAGTAAAACAGCTACAGCAGGCCAGTGTAACTTCCAGCCCAGTGGGTGCAACCGTCTATGCGGGTGATAAGAAGCTGGGCGTAACGCCATTAATGTATGATCTTTATGAAGCTTTTCCAGCCAGTTGGGCAAATTCGTCGTATCAGGCTCAGGGTATGCTTGCGGTAAGGAAAAGTGGCTGCGAAGACTTTGCTTTAAAGGTGAGCGATTTCATTTTAAGTCGGCCTGTGCATGCGGATCTCAAATGTGATAAGTCCAATAATGAGCAAAAATCGGGTGATGTCCCGTTGCTACCCACTACAATTGAGAAGAGGCTGAAAGAGCTTAAAGGATTGCATGATAGGGATGTAATCACGAAAGATGAGTACAGTGTGGCGCGTAAAAGAATTTTAGATGAGCTCTGATTAATAACTAGACTTAAACTTACAGGGCGCTGATTTTTTATTGCAAGCACCACCTGTACCCTGATGCTCGTATCTGTGAGTCCACGATCTAGATGCGCCAATTCAGCAGGCGTTGTTCCGAGATATATTTCCAGCCCATAATATACGAAGTGTTTTTATCGTCTGTTATGCCGCGTTTTTTCAATTCCTGAAAAAACACATAACGACCCAAAAGAATCCAATATCCCGCTCAAAGTTAAAGTGATTTATTAAGTTAGTTCCTTAACTCATTGAGTTGTCGTTTTTTATCCCGTTTATCCCCGTGTTAATTCTGTGAAATAGCTCTAAGTTGTTGTCATATAAGGAATTATTTCCTTATTTATCCTATGTTTTTGCTTGACAGTGGTGGGGGGTGGTACCTATAGTTAGGAAATGTGGGGAAATGTGGATGAATGTGGGTAAAAATGCATTTTCGATTGGTGAGCTGACCTGGAATTTAGATAGTTTGATAAATACAAAAATGGTGAATTAAAACAACAACAATGATATTTCGTGGCATTAACAATCTAACGCTGGATGCTAAGGGCCGAATGGCAATACCTTCGCGTTACCGTGATCGACTCATGGAGTCCTGCGGTGGGCGACTGATTGTTACCGTTGACCGGGATCGTTGTTTGCTGGTTTACCCTCAGCATGAATGGGAAGTTATTGAAGCTCAGCTGGCAGCTTTGCCCAGTTTGAATAAGCAGTCCAGATTATTGCAGCGCCTGCTTATTGGTCACGCTACTGAAGCGGAGCTGGATAGTCAGGGTCGAATTTTATTGCCGACAATGCTACGCGAATATGCGGGCCTGGATAAAAAGTGCGTGTTGATCGGACAGGGCAAAAAGTTTGAGATTTGGGATGAAAAACTCTGGACAGAAAATCAGCAGATCTGGTTGGACGAAGCAGAGGGTGACGAAGGCGAGTTGCCGAGCGCACTGGAAAGTTTGTCACTCTAATGGCAGCGCAACGAGGCCAGCATCGACCAGTTCTACTAAAAGAGGCGGTTGAGGCACTGGCGATAAAGCCGGCTGGGTTTTATCTTGACGGGACATTTGGTCGGGGTGGGCATAGCGCTGAAATTTTAGCGCAGCTTGGCGAAAGTGGAAAATTACTGGCAATGGATCAGGATCCGTTGGCAATAGAAGAAGCGCAGGAAAAATTTGCAGGCGACACAAGGTTTGAAATTGTGCGCGAAAATTTTGAAAACATGGAAGCGCTGGTGGCAAGCAGAAAAATGATGCGACAGGTAAACGGGGTGTTGCTGGATATAGGCGTTTCATCGCCACAACTCGATGATGCATCAAGAGGGTTTAGTTTTATAAAGCCAGGGCCGTTAGATATGCGTATGAATCCAGATGCGGGACAGTCAGCAGCGCAGTGGTTAGCGAGTGTTGACGAGTATGATTTAACAACTGTGTTAATGCATTACGGTGAAGAAAAATTTGCAAGACGCATTGCCAATGCCATTGTTGAAACCAGAAAAGAAACCGAAATAAATGATACTGTCCAGCTAGCTAATATAATTGAAGCGGCTATTCCGGTAAAACCCAAAAATAAACATGCAGCAACAAAAAGTTTTCAGGCAATTCGTATTCATATAAATCGTGAGCTTGAAGTGCTCGAGCATGCCTTGCAATCGGGCTTAAATGTACTGGCGGTGGGTGGCCGGCTTGCGGTCATTAGTTTTCATTCTCTGGAAGACAGAATGGTAAAAAGATTCTTTAGAAAAATGTCACAGGGTCCGCAGATTCCCAAAGACATTCCAATATTGGCGAAAGATCTTGAGCAGCCGTTTAAATTAATTGGTAAAGCTATTAAACCGGGTAAACAGGAAATACAGGAAAACCCTCGTTCGCGTAGTTCGGTGTTACGTGTTATTGAGAGAGTAATGTGAAAATGATATGGGTTTTAATTGCTCTATTGATTCTCGCAGTAATGGGTTCGGCAATTGGAGTGATTTACAGTAAGCATCAAACCAGAAAAATATTTGTCAGCTTACAAAAGCTGCATAAGCAAATTGATGAGTTAGATATAGAGTGGGGGCAATTGCAATTAGAGCAAAGCGCATGGTCTTCGCACGGAAGAATAGAAAAAATAGCACGTAAAAAATTACAAATGACATTGCCAAAGGCAAATGAAATTTTATATATAAAACAATGAAAAATAAAAATTATAAACCTCATTATCAGTTCAGGCGCATGGCGATTTTGTCAGTGTTTGCGTTGGTTATTGCGGGATTGTTCTGGCGCGCTTTGGATATGCAGGTAATTAACCAGCCATTTTTTAAGCAGCAGGGTGATGCTAGACATTTACGGGTTGTGCCTATTTCTGCGCATCGAGGTGATATTTATGACAGAAATGGTGAGCCTCTGGCCATAAGCACGCCGGTCGATTCTATCTGGGCTAATCCAAAAGAAATACAAAATGATTTGAAGCGGGTTACGGAAATTGCAAAAGCGTTAAATATTAATTCACAGCATTTAAAAAATAAATTAGTAAAAAATTCTAACCGAGAGTTTGTTTATATATTACGGCAGGTGCCGCCGCAAACAGCTGAAAAAATAAAATCGCTGGCAATACCAGGCGTGTATTTGCAGCGCGAATATAAACGTTATTACCCCGCGGGTGAAGTGACCTCACATATTATTGGCTTTGCCAATGTTGATGATAAGGGGCAGGAGGGTTTAGAGCTGGCCTATGATGACTGGTTAAGTGGGGAGCCTGGATCGAAACGTGTCATTCGTGACCGACTCGGACAGGTGGTGGATGATGTTGAGCGAATCAGTACTGCCGAGCCGGGCAAGTCGGTGCAACTTAGTATTGACCGGCGAATACAATACCTCGCTTATCAGTCATTAAAATCCGCGGTAAAAGAACAAAAAGCCATTGCAGGATCAGTAGTGGTTTTGGACGTTCATACGGGGGAGGTTTTAGCGATGGTGAACCAACCATCGTTTAATGCTAACGATCGCAGTCAGCTAAAGCCGGGTGTTTATAGAAACCGTTCGGTAACTGATGTATTCGAGCCCGGTTCAACCATGAAACCATTTACCATTGCGGCAGCACTGGAAACCGGACGTTGGCATCCAAAAGATAATGTGCATACCGAGCCAGGATATTACAAAGTTCAGGGTAGCACCATTAAAGATATTCGCAATTACGGAAAAATCAATCTGGAAGAAATAATTTTAAAATCCAGTAATGTGGGGATTAGTAAAGTCGCTTTATCCCTTGATCAGGAGCAGCAGCTAGATATGTATATGAAGCTCGGATTTGGTGTGAATAGTGGCAGTGGTTTTCCTGGCGAGCGAAATGGAAATTTACGCAGCATGCATTTAAGTGAATTTGAACGAGCGACGATGTCATTTGGATATGGCTTATCAGTGACGCCGTTACAATTAGCGAGGGCCTATTCAGCAATTGCTGCAGATGGAGTTTTATATCCCATTTCTTTTTTACGCCGGGATGAACCGGTTACTGGTGAGCAGGTAATGAGTGAGGCTACTGCTAAAAAAGTGCGACGCATGATGGAGAGAGTTGTTAGTCCAGAAGGGACAGCCAATAAAGCCTCGATTGCAAATTATCGTGTCGCGGGTAAAACCGGTACGATGCATAAATTTATTTCCGGTGGATATGCAAAAGACCGATATCTCTCGGTGTTTGCAGGCATGGCTCCAGCATCAGACCCCAGGCTGGTTATGGTGGTGATGATTAATGAGCCAAGAAATGGAAAACATTTTGGCGGGCAGGTAGCAGCGCCGGTTTTTTCAAAAGTTATTTCAGGTGCATTGCGTCTGTTAGATATTCCACCAGATAATTTAAAGTATTCAGTGAAAATGTCCGCACAGAAAAAAATGTTAAAATTAAAAGGTAAGAGCGCATGATGGCGGCAATTAAAGGCAATCATTCAGTTATTACATTAAAGCAGCTGCTAAGTGATTTAGTGGTGAGTGAATATCTGCCGGAAATAGAAATTAAAGGGTTAACGCTGGATAGTCGGCAGGTTGAGCCGGGTTATGTGTTTGTGGCACTGGAAGGTCAGTTTGATCACGGGCTTGCTTATGCGGAAGCAGCAATAAGTCGAGGGGCTGTAGCGGTTTTATGTGATACAAAGTTTGATCAGTATTGTCAGCAGATTTTATCAAGATTAATGTCGAGAGCGATATGTGTTCCGGTGCGAGATTTAACGATCAGGTTAGGAGAAGTGGCGAAAAAGTTTTATGAGTTTCCCGCTGAAGAAATGTTTATCTGCGGCATTACTGGAACTGATGGGAAAACATCGGTGAGTCATTTTGTTGCGCAGGTTATGGCTATGTCAACGAAACAGTCAAATGGTTTGGCTGCAGTAATTGGTACATTAGGTAATGGTTCGATCGACAGGCTTGAAGAAGCATCCCATACTACACCGGATGTCATCAGCATACATAGAATGCTGGCTGAGTTCAATCAGCAAAATATAACTTCCGTGGCAATGGAAGTGTCATCACATGGGCTGGATCAAAAAAGATCCGCCGGTGTAGAGTTTGATGTAGCAGTGTTAACTAATTTGTCGCGAGATCATCTGGATTATCACGGCGATATAGCTTCATATAAGCAAGCTAAGAAAAAATTATTTACTGAAAGTGATAGTAAGTCATTAGTGTTAAATATTGACGATGAATTCGGTAAGGAATTATATGCAGAACTTAATGGCAGTAAAAAAATCTGGTTGTATGGTTTAAATAAAAATCATGCTATGAAATCTGATGATTATGCTTATGCGACAGATATTAAAAATCAGGTGAATGGTATCAAATTTATGTTGCATAGCTCGTTGGGAGCTGCAGAAGTTATCTTAAAATTAATTGGTGAATTTAATGTGTATAACGTGCTGGCATGTTTTTGTGTGTTAATGCAAAAAGAAATTAATTTTAATCATGCAATAAAATATATTCAGAAGTTACATGCAGTTCCGGGAAGAATGGAGTTATTGGCAACTAAAAACAAACCGTCCGTTGTCATTGATTTTGCACATACGCCGCAGGCATTGAGTCAGGCATTGCAAAGTGTACATAAACATACGTCTGGAAAAATAATTTGTGTGTTTGGTTGTGGTGGTGACAGGGATGTGGGTAAGCGTGCATTAATGGCGCAAGCTGCAGAAAAACTAGCTGATCTTGTAATTATTACGAATGATAATCCACGCAATGAAAGTCCAGAAAAAATAATTGATGATATTAAGCAGGGTATTAATAATGAACTGCAGTTAATTGTTGAAATGGACAGAGAAAAGGCGATCCAGCATGCAATTGAAATAGCAACTGAGAATGACCTGGTATTAATTGTAGGCAAAGGTCATGAGCAATATCAGATACTGGGTGATAAGAAAATTGCTTTTAGTGATAAAGCCGTTGCACAGTCTATTTTAGAGGTGCATCAATGATGGCATTGGAGCAAGCAGCAAAAATTTTAAATGGCAGCCACGTGGGTGAAAATGTAACTTTCTCCCATATATCAACTGATACACGAACCTTACAAAGCGGAGATTTATATATTGCATTGCATGGTGATTTATTTGATGGCCATGATTATATTAAACAGGCAGAGCAAGCGGGCGCTGTTGCCGCGATTGTGCATAAAAATATTATAACCGATTTGCCACTTATAAAAGTTGAAGATACACGCAAGGCTCTGGGTATGCTAGCGGGTGCTAAACGCGAAACATTCAAAGGTAAAGTGGTTGGTATTACTGGTAGTAATGGTAAAACGACTGTTAAAGAAATGGTGTCCACAATAGTGGCTAAACAAGGCAAAGTCCTGGCGACGCAGGGAAATTTTAATAATGATATAGGGTTGCCGCTTACGTTGTTGAGAATGCAACAGGAAGATTTTGCAGTAATTGAAATGGGAGCAAATCATGCGGGAGAAATTGCCTACTTAACCTCAATAACAAAACCGGATGTGGTGCTGATAAATAATGCAGCGCCGGCGCATCTCGAAGGTTTTGGTTCGTTGCAGGGTGTAGCGCAAGCAAAGGGAGAAATTTATCAGGGGCTTTCTGAAGATGGAATTGCAGTTGTAAACAAAGATGATGAGTTTTTCGAATACTGGCTGGGTTTAATTGAAAATAAAAAAATAATAACTTTTTCAATGCAAGATAAAGCTGCAGATGTTTACGGTGAGTGGCAGCCAACAGAATCGGCTAATATTTTAAAAGTGATAGCAGGCGGCAAAGAGTTGAAACTAAATTTGAAAGTTTATGGTTTGCATAATGCGATGAATGCGTTAGCTGCAATATCAATAGCTGATGCACTTGACATAAAGCATGAATATATATCCGCCGCACTAAATGACTTTACAGCAGTTAAAGGCCGTTTGAATTTTCATAAGATAAATGAAAATCTTACAGTAATTGATGATACCTATAATGCAAATGTCGCATCATTATTTGCAGGTATAGATGTGTTAAAAGATCGGCCCGGTAATCACTGGTTGGTGCTAGGTGATATGGGCGAGCTGGGTGATGATGAACAAAGAATTCATATTGATGTGGGAATCAAAGCTCGAAATTCAGGTGTTTCTCGTTTACTAGCTCTGGGTGAAGCTAGTCGCTATGCGGTTGAAGCCTTTGGTGAAAATGCACAAAGCTTTAAGAATAAAAATGAACTGGTTTCATTTATAAAACAACATCAGCCGGAGAATCTGGTGATTTTAGTAAAAGGTTCGCGGTTTATGCAGATGGAGCAAATAGTCGAATCAATAATAAAGGGGTCGATCTGATGCTGCTTTGGCTTACTGATTACTTAACGCAATATCATTCCGGGTTTAATGTTTTTCGATACTTAACTTTAAGAGCGATATTAGGAACCTTAACCGCATTAACAATTTCATTGATTATTGGTCCGTCAATGATAAGAAAATTAACTATGTATAAAATTGGTCAGAATATTCGTGATGATGGGCCGCAGGCGCATTTGTCGAAAGCAGGTACCCCAACCATGGGTGGATCGTTAATTTTAGTGGCTGTTGCGATTAGTACGATTTTATGGATGGATTTAAATAATCGTCAAGTTGTGGTGGCGTTGATCGTGACAATGCTATTCGGTGGCATTGGATTTGTTGATGATTATAAAAAATTAAAAGGCGGTAATAGTAAAGGCCTATCTGCAAAAGCTAAATATTTCTGGCAAACCGTATTTGGTTTGGGCGCAGCTGTATATCTTTTTCAAACAGCTCAGCAACCAATTGAAACAACGCTTATTATTCCATTTATGAAAGATGCAATGATTCCGTTGGGTGCAGGCTTTATTGTTTTGACGTATCTGGTAATTGTAGGTACCAGCAATTCAGTTAACTTAACGGATGGTCTGGATGGCCTGGCTATTTTACCAACGGTGATGGTGGCTGGTGCTTTAGGTGTATTTGCATATTTAACCGGTAATATAAATTTTGCAAATTATTTAGGTATCCCCTATGTCAGCGGTGTAGGTGAGTTGGTTGTTTTTTGTGGCGCACTGGTTGGCGCAGGCCTTGGGTTTTTATGGTTTAACACTTACCCCGCACAGGTGTTTATGGGTGATGTTGGTGCGCTGGCATTAGGGGCAGCTTTAGGGATAGTTGCCGTACTGGTCAGGCAGGAACTGGTGTTATTAATTATGGGTGGTGTTTTTGTGATGGAAACCGTGTCCGTTATTTTACAGGTGGCATCTTTTAAATTAACTGGCCGGCGTATTTTTAGAATGGCACCGTTACATCATCACTTTGAATTAAAGGGCTGGCCAGAGCCACGAGTTATCGTTCGTTTCTGGATAATTACTGTGGTACTGGTATTAGTTGGTCTGGCTTCTTTAAAAGTTAGATAAAGCATTTTCAGGATAATAAGTTTATATGGTCGTAACTGCAGATACATTGTCGAGTATTTCAGTAGCAGCATTGGTAACAGCTATGGTCACAGATGATAGTCAAAATTCAGAATATATTCTGGTCGTTGGTTTAGGCGTGACCGGGTTATCAGTTGTGCGCTTTTTATATGACCAAAATAAAAATATTGTTGTAGTAGATAGTCGAAGTAACCCGCCCGGCTTAGCGGAATTGGAAAATGATTTTTCTGATGTCAGTGTGTATTTAGGTGAATTTGATGAAGCACTGTTTATGGGTGCAAATCAAATTGTTGTTAGTCCAGGCGTGGCATTAAAAGAATCAGTTATTCAGCATGCCATTGCACAGGGTGTGAATGTTGTTGGTGATGTCGAGCTATTTGCACAACAGGTAAATGCACCAGTCATAGCTGTTACAGGATCAAATGGTAAAAGTACTGTCATTAGTCTGTTAGGTGAAATGGCTAAAACAGCTGGATTAAATGCTGTGGTTGGTGGAAATATCGGTGTGCCCGCATTGCAAATTATCAATACGAATGCAGAGCTGTATATTTTAGAACTGTCGAGTTTTCAATTAGAAAGTTTGCAAAGTTTAAAACCAGTGGCTGCCGCTGTATTAAATGTTAGCCCTGACCATATGGATCGTTATGAAAATATTACTGAATATATTGAGGCCAAAAAACATATTTACAATAACTGTAAAGTGGCAGTAATTAACAGAGATGATAGCCAGGTAATGGCGATGCAGGCAGGGCATAAATTTGTTTGTGGGTTTACGCTGGCTGAACCGGCTCATGGTGACTTTGGTTTGCGTGATTTTGATGGCACTGTCTGGTTATGCAAGGGTGGTAAAAAACTGATTTCTGAAAATGAATTGAAAATAACCGGCACCCATAACCTGGCTAATGCTCTGGCTGCATTAGCGCTGGGTGAGGCTGCTAATATGGCAATGCCAGATATGCTGACAGCACTCACAAAATTCGCCGGTTTAAAACATCGCACCCAGTGGGTCGCCGAAAAAAATTATGTGACCTGGATAAATGATTCTAAAGGTACAAATGTGGGTGCAACTCTAGCAGCAATTAGTGGAATTAAAGTTGAAAATAAATTAATACTTATTGCCGGTGGTATTGCTAAGGATGCGGATTTTTCGCCGCTGAAAAATGTTATCTGCGATAACATTCGAACAGTTGTTTTGATTGGAAAGGATGCACCACAAATTGAACAGATATTGCAGGGCTGTGTGCCAGTATTTTATGCGAATGACATGGATGATGCTGTGCATATTGCTGCAGACTTATCGCATCCGGGGGATACAGTATTGTTGTCTCCAGCCTGTGCAAGTTTTGATATGTTTGATAGTTACGAACATCGTGGTGATATGTTTATAAAAGCCATTGAGGACCTGCGATGAATGTAGGTCTTTTATTCCAGCAAACACAAACGATGGTTAAGCGCAGTGCAAAAACAGGCGTTACGGATAAGCCTGTCATACTGGAAGGTATGGATGGTGTGTTAATCGTACTGGTACTGAGTTTATTGTCGATAGGTCTGGTAATGGTAGCATCTGCATCTATTAGTGTTGCAGACAGTAAAACATCAACACCATTTTTTTATTTATACCGACAGTTAATAGCGGCTACATTAGGTTTTTTTTTGGTGGCGGTTATTTTTAAAATTCGTTTAGTGTATTGGGAAAAATCAGGAATGATATTGTTGGCATTGTCATTTTCAATGGTCGTTCTTGTTTTGATTCCGGGTATTGGTAAAACAGTGAATGGTTCAACGCGCTGGATACCTATGGGTTTTTTAAATTTACAGGTTTCAGAAATTGTTAAATTGTTTTTAATGATCTATGTAGCAGGATATCTGGTCAGGCATGGCGAGCAGGTGCGCTCTAGCTTGTGGGGTTTTTTAAAACCCATGATTATGATTGGTCTTGTCTGCCTGTTTTTACTGCTAGAGCCTGATTTCGGAGCTTCAGTGGTTATTATGTTAACCGTGCTAGGAATGACATTTTTGGCGGGCGTTAGATTCACGCAGTTTTTAGCGGTAATAACACTATTCGGTTCAGCAGCTGCTTTACTGGTAATGACATCGCCCTATCGATTGCAACGTTTAACCGCATTTATTAACCCCTGGGCTGACCCTTTCGATAGTGGTTTTCAGTTAACCCAGTCGCTTATTGCTATTGGTTCAGGTGGATGGACTGGAGTTGGTTTAGGAGCAAGTGTACAGAAATTATTTTATTTGCCTGAAGCGCATACAGATTTTTTATTTGCGGTTTTGGCTGAAGAGTTAGGTTTGTTGGGTGTTATTGTCGTTATTAGTTTATATGCGGCGCTCGTGTTCCGAACGTTTATGATAGCTCGAAAAGCGGAATCCTGTGGTAATCAGTTCGCAGCATATTTATCCTATGGTATCGGTATCTGGTTAGGCTTGCAGGCATTCATTAATATAGGTGTAAACATGGGCGTACTGCCAACTAAAGGTTTGACCCTGCCATTAATGAGTTATGGTGGAAGTAGTTTAATTGTGGTGAGTGCATCCATTGGTTTGTTGTTGCGAATTTCGTATGAATGTTCAAATGGGCAGGCGATGACACGTAAGTCATCAGCTAAAACAAAACGCAAAACCAAAGCGAGTCCTGCAAGAAGAAAAAATAAAGATGTTCGAGATTTAATTAAGGAAGCCGCATGAGTGATACGCTAACCAGGCCTGTTATGATTTTGGCTGGTGGAACAGGTGGTCATGTTTATCCTGCGCTTGCAGTGGCAGACGAACTAAGACAGCGGGGTATGCCGGTTGTATGGATGGGAACCAAAAAAGGTATTGAGGCAAGACTGGTTCCGGAAGCCGGTATTGATGTTGACTGGTTAGGTATGAGCGGTTTACGTGGTAAGGGTGTGATAACTTTATTACTGGCACCAATGAAAATTTTAATGGCCTGTTATCAGGCGCTAAAAATAATTCGTAAACGTAAGCCTTCAGTGATTTTAGGTATGGGTGGATTCGTTTCTGCACCGGGTGGAGTCATGGCATGGTTAACGCGAGTGCCCTTATTAATTCACGAACAGAATGCTGTGCCGGGAATGAGTAATCGAATTCTTTCTAAAATTGCCAGTAAAGTAATGGAGGCTTTTCCAAATAGTTTTCAAACAGGCGCTGAGTATGTGGGTAATCCTGTGAGGCGTTCAATTACCGCACTGGCTTCACCTCAGCAAAGGAATAAGAACCGTGAAGGCGCATTACGTATTTTAGTGTTTGGTGGGAGTTTAGGTGCAGCACGATTAAATGAAATTGTACCGCAGGCCTGTGCCAATATTTTACAAGACGGTGAGTTAAAAATTAAACATCAGGCAGGCCCCGGGAATTTTGATCAGACCCGCTTAAATTATGCGCAGTTACGTGTAAAGGCTGAGGTGCTGGAATACATTGATAATATGGAAGCAATGTATGCCTGGGCAGATTTAGTGATTTGCCGGTCAGGTGCAATGACTATTGCAGAATTGGCTGCAGCAGGTGTGGCATCGGTGCTTGTTCCTTATCCGTATGCGGTAGATGATCATCAGACATTTAATGCAAAATATTTAAGTGATGCGGGCGCGGCAATTTTAATTAAACAGGAAGATTTAAGTGTCGATTCACTGGTTGATGTATTAAAAAATATGAATCGTGAAAAAACACTGGAGATGGCAAACATTGCCCGCAAACTTGGAATGCCAGAATCAACCAGATTGGTTGCGGAAGCGTGCTTAATGGCTGGGGGGAACGATGTTAATTAAAACACATCCTATGCGAAAAATACAACGTGTACACTTTGTCGGCATTGGCGGTGTTGGTATGTGTGGTATTGCTGAAGTTTTATTAAATTTGGGTTATAAAGTTTCCGGTTCGGATGTAAAAGAAAATGTTGCGATTAAACGCCTGTTAAAGCAGGGGGCTAATGTTTTTATTGGACAGAAAGCCAGTAATGTAAAGGATGTAGAAGTTGTAGTGGTTTCAACTGCCATTGGTGCAGATAACGTAGAAGTGGTTGCAGCAAAAGAGCATCGCATACCGGTTATTCGACGTGCTGAAATGCTCGCCGAAATTATGCGTTTCAGACATGGGATTGCCATTGCCGGAACCCATGGAAAAACCACTACAACCAGTTTAACCGCTAGTTTGTTAATAGAAGCCGGGCTTGATCCTACTTATGTGATTGGTGGCAAACTCAATAGCGCAGCGACTAATGCAAAACTTGGTGAAGGAAAATATTTTGTAGCTGAAGCCGATGAAAGTGATGCATCATTTTTATTATTGCAACCAATGATGGCTGTGGTTACTAATATTGATGCGGACCATCTTGAAACCCACGATGGAGACTTCGAACGTTATAAACATTCATTTATAGAGTTTCTGCATCATTTGCCTTTTTATGGAAAAGCGGTGATGTGTCTAGATGATCCGGAAATAAAAAATATTATGGGTGATGTATCGCGACCGGTGATGACATATGGCATTGAGTCAGATGCAGATGTTAAAGCGCTGAATATAAAATGCAATGGCATGCAGTGTCACTTTGATGTTGCATTGCCGGAAGTGGACGAAACAATACCGATAACGCTGAATATGCCGGGTAAACATAATGTTTTAAATTCATTAGCCGCTATCAGTATTGCGCACTTACTGGGTGTACAAACCACTGCAATGCAAAAAGCATTACAAACTTTTGATGGCATTGGTCGGCGTATGCAGCAGTATGGTGAAATTGAAACAGCGAAGGGTCATGTGTTACTGGTTGATGATTATGGACATCACCCAACAGAAATAAAAGCGACTTTGGAAGCGGCAAAAAATGCCTGGAGTAAGCGCAGAATAGTTGTTGTGTTTCAACCGCACCGATACACACGAACCCGGGATCTATTTGAAGATTTTAGCAAAGTGCTTTCACAGGCGGATGCGTTAATTGTAACTGAAATTTACGCAGCAGGTGAAGAGCATATTACCGGTGCCGATGGACGCGCACTGTGTGCAGCTATTCGTGCAAGAGGTAGAGTCAATCCGGTTTTTGTAGAAGATTTAAATGATCTTAATACGTCGATAATGGATGTCATTGAAAAAGGCGATGTGTTATTGACATTGGGTGCTGGAAGTATTGGGGCTATAGCTGAAAAGTTACCGGAGGCATTGGCAACATGATGAGCGCATCCAGGATACAAAAATTTAAAGGTACATTGTTATTTGATGAGCCAATGGCAAAACATACTAGTTGGCGCATTGGTGGAACGGCGGATCAGTTTTATACGCCCGCTGATATTGATGATCTAGCAAGTTTTATTAGTCAGTTGCCAGATAACGAAAGTATAGTCTTTTTAGGCTTAGGTAGTAATTTACTTGTCAGAGATAAAGGTATCCGAGGTACGGTGATTTCCCTAAAAGGGAGTTTATCAGAAATTGAATTAATGGATGATGATTGCTTAAGAGTGGGGGCCGGTACCAGTTGCGCAAAACTCGCACGTTATTGTCATCGAAATAACTTAATTGGTGGGGAATTTTTTGCAGGGATACCCGGGTTACTGGGAGGCGCACTGGCGATGAATGCGGGTGCATTTGGAGGTGAAACCTGGTCGCTAATTAAATCCGTTATCACGATAAATAAAAAAGGTGAAACATTTGCCCGTACACAGGCTGAGTATGAAATTAACTATCGTAGTGTGAAATGTAGAGATGTAAAAAAACAGCTTGAGGAATGGTTTATCAGTGCAGATTTAAAGTTTTCTGCCGGTGATGGTGAAGCCGCCGCGCAAAGAGTTAAAAAATTATTAGAACTGCGCGCTAAAACTCAACCAACAGGTTTGCCAAGTTGCGGCTCGGTATTTAAAAATCCTGACAATGACTACGCCGCAAGATTAATTGAAGACTGTGGATTAAAAGGGTATGCGATTGGTGGTGCAGTTATATCAAAAAAGCATGCAAATTTTATTATTAATGAGGATGGTGCTCGGGCAAGTGATGTTGAGAAATTAATAAATTTTGTGCAGCATAAAGTTGAAAAAGAACATGCGGTTAAACTGCAAACTGAAGTTGAAATTATTGGGGAAGCCGGTAGTGAATAACTTTACAAATGTAGCCGTCTTTATGGGTGGTTGGTCTGCGGAAAGAGAGGTTTCACTCAATAGTGGGCAGGCGGTATTTGATGCTTTATGCAAACAGGGAATTAATGCTACCGCAATTGATGTGGATCGAAATATTTGTCAGCGAATGCAGGAAGGTAAGTTTAGTCATGTCTTTAACATGTTGCACGGCCGGGGTGGTGAAGACGGGGTTATTCAGGGTTTTTTGGATGTCTTAAAAATACCCTATACCGGCTCCGGTGTGCTGTGCTCAGCGCTTACAATGGACAAGTTTCGTTGTAAGCAGTTATGGAGAGGTGTGGGTTTACCTACCCCAGATTTCATGCAATTAGAAAGTGCGACTGACTGTGATGTGGCAATAAAAAAAATAGGATTACCTTTAATGATTAAGCCAGCACTGGAAGGTTCCAGTATTGGTATTAGTAAAGTGAATTTAGTTGAAGAAATGTTACCTGCCTGGAACAAAGCTCAGGAGTGCGGTGGTGTTGTTATTGCTGAAAAGTTTGTTAAGGGTAAAGAATATACTGCGGCTATTTTAGGTGAGCAGGTTTTACCTATGATTCGACTGGAAACTAGTAATGAGTTTTATGATTATCAGGCAAAATATGTTTCGGATGATACGCATTATATTTGCCCCTGTGGCTTAGATGAAAAATTTGAAACCGAATTAGCGCAACTAATGTTTAAATCGTTCACTGACTTAATGGGAAAAGGCTGGGGACGCGTTGATTTTATGTTGGATGAAAATCAGCAGCCCTGGTTAATTGAAGTGAACACAGTGCCGGGAATGACTAGTCACAGTCTGGTACCAATGGCTGCAAAACAGGCGGGAATATCATTTGAAGAACTGGTATTAAAAATACTTGAGGGGGCTGACCTGCATGCTTAATAAAAGCAAAAAGCGCGTTGTCAAAAGTCGTCAGACAGTTAGAGGTAATAAAGTTAGAAACCATAACTCAGGTAGAGTTACTAATAGATTGAAAGACGTTGTGAGATTTTTATGGAGACCTAAATTAATATCCGGGTTGACAGTGATTTTTATAAGTTTAATTGCGTATAAAAATATAAATTTAAATAACATATTACCCATACAGTCAATAAAAATTGAAGGCGAGTTTGCCTTTCTGGATAAAACGCAGTTGCAGATGCGGGCGATACCGGTTGTTAAAGGTGGTTTTTTTAATGTGAATTTAGCCTCTGTGAGAGAAGCGTTGGTTGATCTTCCCTGGGTTGAAGATGTATCGGTGAGACGGCAGTGGCCAGATATGTTGCTAGTGCGTGTGATTGAACAAAAGCCAGTAGTTTTATGGGGAGAAACAGGCGTGATTAGTGCTAAGGGAAAATTATTTATACCAGCACAAAAACCAGAGTTAAAATTGCCACATTTATCAGGTCCGCAAGGGCAGCATAAATTTATGTTGCAAGAGCTTGCACGAATGCAAGCATGGTTATTGGAAACAGGATTGTATATAAAAAATATAGAACTGAATGCAAGACGATCATGGATATTAACAATGACATCCGGAATGGAATTACGACTGGGGCGAAAACAAATGCATGAACGACTAAACCGTTTTGTTTCTGTTTATAAAGAAACGTTAGAAGCACAGAAAAAACAAATTAAATATATTGATATGCGATACACCAATGGCTTAGCTGTAGCCTGGAACGAGGCATAATACATATGACAAAAAAAACAGATAAAAATTTAATCGTCGGGCTAGATATAGGGACATCGAAAGTTGTTGCTATTGTTGGGGAGATCACTACCGAAGGTGAGATCGAAATTATTGGCCTGGGCTCACATCCATCGAAAGGTTTAAAAAAAGGTGTGGTCGTTAATATCGAATCAACTGTGCAATCAATTCAGCGAGCCGTAGAAGAAGCGGAGTTGATGGCGGGTTGTCAGATTAATTCGGTTTACGCAGGTATTGCCGGTAGTCACATAAAAAGCATTAACTCACACGGTATTGTTGCCATAAAAGATCGTGAAGTTAGCGAAATGGATTTAGACAGGGTCATAGATGCGGCGCGAGCGGTAGCAATTCCGGCGGACCAGCGCATCCTGCACATTCTTCCTCAGGAATTTATTATTGATGCACAGGAAGGAGTTCGTGAACCAATTGGAATGTCCGGAGTTCGGTTAGAAGCGAAGGTGCATTTAGTTACTGGTGCGGTGGGTGCCGCACAAAATATTATTAAATGTGTACGTCGTTGTGGTTTAGAAGTAGATGATATTATTTTAGAGCAACTGGCATCCAGTTACTCGGTGTTAACCGAGGATGAAAAAGAGCTAGGGGTTTGTTTAGTTGATATCGGTGGTGGCACAACGGATATTGCGGTTTTCTCCGAAGGTGCAATAAAACATACAGCAGTCATTCCGATTGCCGGTGATCAGGTAACAAATGATATTGCGGTTGCGTTGCGCACGCCAACACAATATGCGGATGAAATAAAAATTAAATATGCCTGCGCATTACGTCAGCTGGCAAATGCAGATGAAACTATTGAAGTACCGAGTGTGGGTGACCGGCCACCGCGAAAATTATCGCGACAGACTTTAGCGGAAGTGGTTGAGCCTCGCTACGATGAGCTACTGAGTTTAGTGCAGGCAGAATTAAGAAAAAGTGGTTTCGAAGATATTATTGCGGCGGGTATAGTGATGACCGGCGGCAGTTCAAAAATGGATGGAGTTGTGGATTTAGCAGAAGAAATTTTCCACATGCCGGTACGACTTGGCTCACCACAATATGTAAGTGGTTTGTCTGACGTGGTATCAAATCCAATACACGCGACTGGTGTGGGTTTGTTGTTATTCGGCGAGCAACATCGAAGCGGCGGTACTCAATATTTCTCAAACGAGGGGGGCATGAAAGGCACATGGGAACGAATGAAAAACTGGTTCCAGGGGAACTTTTAAATACAAAGATAGTGCTGCCCGAATTAAATGTTTGGGTGGTGGAAATTTTAAAAAATAACTTAGAAATTGCTGGCAAGATAAAAAAACTTTGTCTGCCAAATAAAATAAATGAGGAGATAACACATGTTTGAATTGATGGATTCAGTTGCACAAGACGCAGTCATAAAAGTTGTTGGTGTTGGCGGCGGCGGTGGCAATGCAGTTACGCATATGATGTCTACCGGTATTGAAGGTGTAGATTTTATTTGTGCCAATACGGATGCGCAGGCGCTCATGAAAATTAGTGGTGCGACTTCGTTACAAATTGGCACTAACATCACAAAAGGTTTGGGCGCAGGCGCCAATCCGGATGTGGGGCGTCAGGCAGCACTGGAAGATCGTGAACGCATTCAGGAAATTATTATGGGTGCGGATATGATTTTTGTTACAGCAGGTATGGGCGGTGGCACCGGCACCGGCGCGGCACCCGTAGTTGCACAAATTGCCAGAGACATGGGCATACTTTGTGTGGGCGTTGTCACCAAACCATTTGTGTTTGAAGGCGCCAATCGCATGAAGATCGCACAGCATGGCATACAGGAATTAAGTGAGCATGTTGATTCGTTAATTACGATTCCTAACGATAAACTACTCAGTGTTTACGGTCGTGAATTTGATTTAATGAATGCCTTTAACGGTGCGAATGACGTGCTACATAATGCTGTGCAGGGAATCACCGAACTGATTACGCACCCCGGCGTTATCAATGTGGATTTCGCAGATGTACGGACGGTTATGTCCCAAAATGGCATGGGCATGATGGGGTCAGGTTTGTCCAGTGGTGAAAATCGTGCCAGTCTGGCGGCGGAAGCAGCAGTTGCTAGTCCGTTGTTAGAAGATGTGAATATTTCAGGTGCCCGCGGAATACTGGTGAATGTGACCGGTACCAACTTAACATTGGGTGAGTTTGAAGATATAGGTGCGATTATCAGCTCGTTTGCATCGGATGAAGCGATTGTTGTGATGGGTACTGCGATTGATCCAGAATTAGAAGATGAGTTACGGGTCACTGTTGTTGCTACGGGACTGGGGCATCACGTACCGAATATAGGCAAGGATCCAATGAAAATTGTGAAGCGTACAACCACTGGAGATGTTGATTATGGCGATTATGACAAGCCCACTATACAGCGCAATAAAGCGTCGGGTGATGGTTTAAGCGGCTCATTGGATGACGATATGCTGGATATCCCTGCATTTTTAAGACGTCAGGCTGATTGATTAAACTTTAGGTAATAATTATGTGTCAGTATGAGACTGGGGAAAGATATTGAAGTTAAAGTAATATCTAAAATATGCGTGCAAGTTTGATGTTTTATCTATAAATTTGTCTATAATATTTGTCTAATAGTTTTATGTGTTCAAATTATGACAAAACCATGTATAATCTGTGCAAATTTGACCCTGCTGGACAGTGCTAATACTTTAGCGGTTACTTTCAGCGCCGCCATAACTATGGCCATTATTTAGGAATATTGACTTGATTTGTCAACGCACCATTAAAAATGTAATTCGTGCAACCGGTGTTGGTTTGCATACTGGTAATAAGGTTTATCTAACATTGCGTCCGGCCCTGCCTGATACGGGGATTGTGTTTCGACGTGTAGATTTAGACCAGCCTGTAGATATTCGTGCAAAAGCAGAGAATGTTTGTGATACTAAACTATCAACAACCATTGGTGAAAATGGCGCAAAAGTTTCGACAGTGGAACATTTGCTCTCTGCAATGGCCGGGCTGGGTATCGATAATGCCTATGTTGATGTCAGTGCCGATGAGGTGCCTATTATGGATGGCAGTTCAGGGCCATTTGTATTTTTATTGCAATCAGCCGGCATAGTTGAGCAGAAAGCGGCGAAGCGCTTTATCCGTATCAAAAAAGAAATTTTAGTAGAAGAAGAAGGCAAATGGGCGAAGTTCGAGCCATTTGAGGGATTTAAAGTGGGTTTTACGATCGACTTTAATCACCCAGTTTTTAACGGTTCTCCTAATCAGGCTGAAATTGATTTTTCTTCAACCTCATTTGTTAAAGAAGTCAGCCGGGCGCGTACGTTTGGTTTTATGAGTGATTTTGAAAAATTACGTGAGAATAACCTGGCCTTAGGCGCAAGCCTGGATAATGCTATCGGTGTCGATGATTATCGCGTTCTTAACGAAGATGGTTTGCGTTATCAGGATGAATTTGTGAAACATAAAATTCTGGATGCTATCGGTGATCTTTACCTGTTAGGTCATAGTCTAATTGGTGCATACTCCGGTTTTCGTTCCGGGCATGGGCTGAACAATGCGCTATTGAAAAGCTTAATTGCTAATTCGGATGCATGGGAAGAAGTGACCTTTGAAGATGAAGCTGCGGTATCGCCAATTTCATATTCTAAGCCGGTACATGCCTAGTTTTTAGTGTACGCATTAAACATAATTTGCAAAAGGCCCTGAAAAATAATTTCAGGGCTTTTTTTTGCGGGTGAAAAATTGTATGGATGGCTTTGCGCCTGGAATCCCGGGGTGCAATTAATTCCTGGATCAGGCTTTTTTTCTTTTACGTGATAACCGTAAAAGTGCTGCTTGTAAATCAGGGTCAGACACACAATTGGCGGTTTGCTCAATCAGTTTGGCATTGTCTTCACTTAAGGTGCGAAATACCGGTGGTTTTTCTTCGATAACTCGCTTTTTGGGCGTAAGACGAAGCGTCACCCTGTTAAGTTTAATGCCCGCATGTTGGTGTAACGCTTCTAAAATCGTCTGACTATACATGCGTAGGCGGGTTTGCCAGACTGGTGAGTCAGTTAAAATAATGAGTTGATTGTCGCGAATGTCGGCAATTTCCATATGGTCATGGCAATCTGTCGGTAACGATATTTTAACAGCACGGCTTAAGCGGCTTAATTCAAGCGCTTTTTTTCTGAATCGCAGGCTTAATTTTTCAGAAATATTGTCCATTATGAATTGTTTCTTACAGGTCAGGTTTTAAAATAAAGGGTGAAAAGCTTGTGCTTTGTCTAGTTTATGTCAAAATCACCTGTTCGAGTTAATTATTTTATGGTTTAACCTGTTATGCTAGTGTATAAGCTACTATAGTTTATAGGTGGTTCTTAAGGTTATACATTAACATTAAAGTTTTGATGCATGGATATTATATTATTAAGTAAATTCAGAGGTAGACCCTGCCGTGTGCAGATAGGCAGTCCACTACAGCTGATGACGTTGTCGGTTTTTGCAGTGCTTTTTTCTGCGGCACTTGGGCTGGTTGGATACTGGGTAGGGCAATCACAGGCCTCTTCCTCCAGTATTGTTTCAATTCAGCAGGAGATTAAACTACAGCGTCAGCTAATTAATCAAACACGCTTCAATGCCCGTGCTGATATTGATGCCCTTGCAGCAAGGTTAGGTGAAATACAGGCCCACGCGATGCGTCTTAATGCTCTGGGTCAGAAACTGGTGAGCATTGCAAAGCTGGATAGAGGCGAATTTAATTTTGAACACACCCCTGGTCTGGGTGGCCCGGATGAGCCGGGATTGCAGGAAATGGATTTTGGCAGTGAAATAGACTCAGTTATTGCGGAGCTTGAAGATCGTGAGCAACAGCTGAATGTTTTAGAAAATATTCTAATGAGTAGTCATATGGAAGTTGAGGTGTTTCCCGCTGGGCGTCCAATCAAACGTGGCTGGATTTCATCCTATTATGGCACGCGTACCAATCCATTTTCCGGCAAACTTCAATTTCATAAGGGCATGGATTTCGCAGCTAAATCCGGCTCCGATGTGCTGGCGGTAGCGGGAGGTGTAGTTACCTGGTCAAGTAAGCGCTATGGCTATGGCAATCTGGTGGAAATTAGTCACGGCAATGGTTACGTCACGCGTTATGGGCATAATAAAACCAATCTTGTCGCCGTAGGTGATACGGTTAAGAAGGGACAGGTTGTATCGAAAATGGGTTCAACTGGTCGTTCTACCGGACCTCATGTGCACTTTGAAGTTATCAAAAATGGTAAACAGATCAACCCACAAAAATTTGTTCAACGTCGCTGAAACGCTCCAGCTTACCCCTGTGAGGCCCTGACTCTTCGTTGGAAAATGGACATTTACACTTGTAAACTCACATTTTCCGTCTTGATTCATGGTCGTACAGGGTTAACATGAAGCGATTCAGATATACTTCACATCCTGTGCTAGCCTGACTCTTCGTAGGAATATCATCTTATTTGTAGTTAAGCATCTCCTTAGAAAAAGGTGGGATAAGCGTGATTTAAATATTATAGATTTTCAACACTATAAATATTAGTTGTAATATGATGTTTTTTAAATCTCCGCCGTATAATTAATATTTTTTACTATCAAACGGCTAGCAATTAAAATATATATTCCCGCTTTTCCAAAGAGGGGGGCTAAAAATTAAAATTCCAATATAATTAATAACTTAGAACATAACTTACTGGTATTGGAGACAGACCAGTGTTTTCAGGCGCTTCGTCCCCTTATCGATCCCACAGAAATCAATCGAAGCTGTACTCAAGGCTCACCTCTAAAACTGAATTCTATAATGCAGTATTTTAAATTTGTATTAAGTATTTAATAAAACCTTAATTAATCCACTTTATATTCAATTTTTTGTGCTCTTTCTCTTAAGCAAAAAGGTAATTTAAGGCATAATACAGCCTCTCTTTTTTTAGTAAAACAGTAGTTATAAGGACACATAATGGCATCCTCTGTAATGCGAAAGGTTTTTGGTAGTCGAAATGATCGACAGGTAAAAAAATATCGCAAAATTGTTAAAAGTATCAATCTCCTTGAGTCTGAATTAGAAGGCCTGAGTGATGAGCAGCTGGGTGCTAAAACCTCTGAATATCGTGAAAGATTTAAGCAGGGTGAGTCACTTGATGCTTTATTGCCGGAAGCATTTGCTACGGTTCGCGAAGCCAGTAAACGTGTGCTTGGGATGCGCCACTTTGATGTGCAGATGATCGGTGGCATCGTGTTGCATAATGGTAATATCGCAGAAATGCGTACCGGTGAAGGTAAAACGCTGGTGGCAACACTAGCAACTTATCTCAATGCATTATCATCGAAGGGTGTGCATGTTATTACAGTGAATGATTATCTGGCGACCCGTGATGCTGCCTGGATGGGTAAGATTTACGCATTTCTGGGGTTAAGCACAGGCGTAGTTATTTCAGGTATGGAGCACCTGGCAAAAAAACAGGCTTATGAATCAGATATTACTTACGGTACAAATAATGAATTCGGCTTTGATTATCTGCGAGATAACATGGCATTTAGTCCTACAGAAAAAGTCCAACGTGAATTGAATTTTGCGGTTATTGACGAAGTGGATTCGATTTTAATTGATGAAGCCCGTACACCGCTGATTATTTCCGGTCCGACAAATGATAACTCCGAGCTTTATGTGAAATTTAATGAGCTGGTAAAAGAGTTAGAACAGGGCGAGGAAGCCGAGACAAAAGAAGAAGATCCAACCGGTGATTATACTGTCGATGAAAAAAACAAGCAGGTTCATATTACCGAGCAGGGTCATGAAAAAGTTGAACGGATGCTGGTTCGTGAAGGCATACTGGATGAAAACGACAGTTTATACAGCGCCACTAATATTAATTTAATTCATTATTTAACCGCGTCTATTCGTGCCAATGTTTTATTTCAGAAAGATGTTAGTTACATCATACAAGATGGAAAAATTGTTATCGTTGATGAATTTACCGGCCGGACAATGGAAGGTCGTCGCTGGTCTGATGGATTGCATCAGGCGATTGAAGCCAAAGAAGGCGTAAATATTGAAAATGAAAATCAGACATTAGCATCTATAACATTCCAGAATTATTTCCGTTTATATGAAAAACTTTCCGGCATGACCGGTACCGCTGATACAGAAGCATTTGAATTTCAGTCGATTTATAGCCTTGAAGTTATGGTTATTCCAACTAACCTTGACGTTGCACGTATTGATCACGGTGATTTGATATTCCTGTCAGTGGAAGAAAAATTTAATGCAATTGCGGAAGATGTAAAAGACTGTATTGAACGCAAGCAACCGGTTTTAGTGGGTACAGCATCTATTGAAGCATCTGAGCATCTTTCTAGTTTGTTAACTAAATTAAAAATTGAACATAATGTTCTAAATGCAAAACAGCATGAGCGTGAAGCAAATATTATTGCAGAAGCGGGTATGCCAGGTGCGGTAACAATTGCGACCAATATGGCGGGCCGTGGAACAGATATTGTGTTGGGCGGCAACCTGGAAATTGAAATATCGGAAAAAGGCGAAGTATCAGAATCTGAAAAAGAAGCCATTTCGCAGCAATGGCAAAATAGGCACAATGATGTTTTGGCATCGGGTGGGTTGCATGTTATCGGTAGTGAACGTCATGAGTCACGGCGAATAGATAATCAGTTACGGGGCCGTTCCGGGCGTCAGGGTGATGCGGGATCTACGCGTTTTTATCTGTCGTTACAGGACGATCTAATGCGTATTTTTGCGTCAGATAAAATGTCTGGGTTAATGAAAAAACTGGGTATGGAAGAAGGCGAAGCGATTGAACATCCCTGGGTATCCCGAGCAATAGAAAATGCGCAACGTAAAGTTGAAGGGCATAACTTTGATATTCGTAAGCAGTTACTGGAATACGATGATGTCGCCAATGACCAGCGTAAAGTCGTTTATCAGCAACGTAATGAAATGATGCAAGAAGATGATTTAAGTGAAATCATTACTTCAATCCGTGAAGATGTAGTTAACACCCTGGTAGCTAACTATGTGATACCGGGCACTCTGGAAGAGCAATGGGACATTGATGGACTGGTGTTATCTCTTGAAGAGGAAACCGGGAAAAAGTTTGATATTCAACAATGGCTCGATGATGATGACCAGCTTAATGAATATACGTTACCGCAAAAAGTTAATGCTGAGTTAGAGAGTGTTTATAAAGAAAAAGAAGCATTAATTGGTGAAGAAGAACTACGTCGTTTTGAAAAGTATGTGTTATTACAGGTACTCGATTCTCATTGGAAAGAACACCTGGCGGCAATGGATTATTTACGTCAGAGTATTAATTTGCGAGCTATGGCGCAAAAAAATCCGAAACAGGAATATAAGCGTGAGTCATTTGAAATGTTCAGCGAAATGCTTGAGCAGATAAAGCAGGAAGTGATAACGACATTATCCAGAGTTGAAATTAGATCACAGGAAGAAATTGATGAGCTTGAGCGTCAGCAACAAATGCCGACAGATATGCAGTATGAGCACGCAGAAGCTTCAATGAGAAATGAAGCAGAACAGCAACCAGATGAAGATCAGCCACAGACTCAGCAGCCGTTTGTAAGGCATGATAAAAAAGTCGGGCGAAATGATCCCTGTTATTGTGGCTCGGGTAAAAAATTCAAACAATGTCACGGAAAGCTAAGTTGATATGGCCGTTAATTTAATTGAACCCGACTCGCTGTTAGCGGTTAAAGGTATTCGGCTTGCATCAGTAGCCGCAGGAATTAAAAAAAATAAGTCAACTGATCTGGTGTTAATTGAGCTTGCAGAAAAAAGTCACTGTGCGGCTGTGTTCACGCAAAACAAATTTTGCGCAGCCCCGGTTAGCGTTGCAAAAAAACATTTAAAAAAATCATCTCCACGTTATCTGTTAATTAATTCAGGTAATGCAAACGCGGGCACCGGCGATCAGGGTATGCGTGATGCATTAGAAACCTGTGCATTACTTGCCAGTGAATGTGCCTGTCAAGCAGAAGAGATTTTACCCTTTTCCACTGGTGTGATTGGTGAAAATTTACCGGTTGAAAAAATTAAGGCCGCCATGCCCGTTCTGCATAAACGATTATCAGAGGATAACTGGATTAATGCGGGTCGAGGAATTATGACTACGGACACAAAACTAAAGGGTATTTCACGACAGGTAGAAATTCAGGGTAAATCTATCACCATTACCGGCCTTTCAAAAGGTGCCGGTATGATTCAGCCAAACATGGCAACTATGTTGAGTTATATTGCTACGGATGCGGCGATAAATAACGAGCTGTTGCAACAATGTTTAACACAGGCTGTTAATCTCTCATTTAACTCTATTACGGTGGACAGTGATACATCGACCAACGATGCCTGTGTGTTAATGGCAACGGGGAAAGCTGGTAATACAGAAATCACGCAAGTGGATGCGGATTATAAGTTACTGTTTAATGCTATCTGTGAAGTGGGTTTATACCTTGCGCAGGCGATTATTCGAGATGCTGAAGGTGCAACTAAATTTGTTGCTCTGCAGGTAAATTCGGCAAATACAATTGATGATGCCCGCCAGGTTGCCTATACCGTTGCGCATTCTCCACTAGTAAAAACTGCCCTGTTTGCCAGTGATCCTAACTGGGGGCGCATCCTTGCGGCGGTGGGACGTGCCGGTGTGGATTTTGAAATAGATAAAATTCAGATTTTTCTTGATGATGTTTGTATCGTTTCAAATGGTGCGCGTGACCCTGCATATACAGAAGAGCAGGGGCAGAAAGTCATGAATCAAAAAGAAATTATGATTCGTGTTGAGTTGCAAACAGGTGAGCAATCAGCCTGCATCTGGACCAGTGATCTGTCGTATGATTATGTCAAAATAAATTCTGAATATCGTAGTTAATCGTATTAATAAATCATGTCCGATCTGCTTCATATTGCTGTCGCTATTATCACTAATCAACAGAATAAAGTTTTAATTTCACTTCGATCTAACCGTGCTCATCAGGGAGGTTTATGGGAATTCCCCGGTGGTAAGCTTGAAACAGGTGAATCAGCTTTAGATGCGTTAAAACGTGAAATTAAAGAAGAGCTGAATATTTCTATTGATAAAGCTTCACCATTTAAAAAAATTCAATATCAATATTCAGATAAAGCTGTTCTGTTAGATATCTGGCGGGTTGAATCATTTAGTGGTGAACCTGAAGGTGCTGAAGGTCAGCAGATTAAATGGCATACGATAAGTGACTTGAGTGAAAATGAATTTCCAGCAGCTAATCTGGGTATTATCATGTCTTTACAGTTACCGCAACGATATATGATTACCGGTTCTTTTGAGAATCATAAGGACTTTAAATTCAAGCTGGAAGCAAGTCTTAAAAGTGGCATTTCATTAGTTCAGCTTAGATGCAAAAAAACATCTGAAACAGAATATAAACAGCTGGCCGAAATATCTATCCAGCTGTGTAAAAAATATAATGCGACTTTATTATTTAATACAACGATAGAATTATTTAAACAGCTGAATGCCAGTACTGGTGAATCAGGATTGCATTTAAATAGTCAGATGCTTGATACCCTTCAATCAAGGCCCATCACGGCGAATCTATTGTTGTCAGTTTCATGCCACAACCGTACGGAAATTGAAAAAGCTAAACAGCTGGATGCAGATATTATATTGTTATCACCGGTAAAAGAAACACGAAGTCATCCGGGTGTTAAGGGAATCGGCTGGAATAAGTTTACTGAAATAGCTGAAAATATCAATCAACCCGTTTATGCTTTAGGTGGTTTGAGCGAAGCTGATTTAACGGATGCAGCATTATCTGGCGCACAGGGTGTTGCGGCTATCTCAGGTTTTTGGGGTTAGTTTGAAACTGACATTAATATTGTTTTTAGTGATGCTACTGGCTTATAGTGCAGGGCAATTACTAAGTAAAAAAAATATTTTTAATAATATTGAGCAGGTAATTGAGTATTCATTATGTAATCCAACAGAAAATATTTGTGAAATAAATAACAGCAACGGAAGTTATCTTCTTCAGTTTAGTGGACAGCCGTCAGCACTCGTTGCATTTGATGTGATGCTGAATGTAAATGTTGATAGCAAGCAGCCTGATTCTGTTGAAATGTATTTCGATATGCCGGAAATGGATATGGGATACAATCAATATAAATTGTCTGAAAATGAAAAAAACTGGCAGGCTAAAGTTATTTTGCCCATTTGTTCACTTGGAAAAAATGACTGGGAATTAAATGTGCTTATACGATTCGAAAATGAAGTGAGTACAACGAATTTTAAATTTTCACAGGCACAAAAAAACGATAATTAAAGTTGTTAGAATTATAAAATACAGCAGGCCAGTTTAAAATCGATATTACTTTTATCCTGTTCCGGTCTGTTAGCCAGGTTACCGGCTTTTAAAAAGCGAACCGTAAAACGATGTTTGCCCGCACTAATTTCAGGAAAAACGCGGGTCTCCGGCGGTAAAATTACACGTATCATCAAACAGGTCAAATTGGCATCCAGACTCTTCTGAAAAAAACCGTCTTCTGCAGTTGCATCTATCGCATCTGTGCTATCACGAATAACCTGTAGAATTAAATTCATGGCTTTATTAAGTGTCACAAACGGGGAGAACCATTCATTTAAAATTTCCGCACGTTTCTCAAAAGGTTGGCTTACCCAGTGAGCATATACCGGCAGGTCAAATTCACAGAGTCCACCTGGCATACTTAATCGCTGACGGATCGAGTTGAGTAACTCATGTTGTTGTAGATCATGGCCGATAGTACTGCCAATGGCATGTAATTCCTGCAGGCATTGTTTCTGTTCACCAATTATATCGGTCAGCTTGCCGTGATTAATGCCGGGGATTTCAACAAAGGATTGTAGATTGGTATTCTGTCGTTCGAGTTCTTTGATCGTTTCACGTTTAATGTCACCTCGACTCAGCATGCTTAAAATGTCTAATATACATTTAACCGCGCTGAGTGTATCCCACTCACTCCTGTGCTTGATATGTTGATTGAATTGATTGAACAGGTGTTCCAGTCGTAAAAAGGTACGGATGTGCTCGTTTAGCGGCTGTTCAAAAATGAGTTGCTCAGACATGTTTGACTTATTGGTTAAATATTGGTTAGCTATTTTGACATAAAATCAGCGCTAACATAAGCCCTATATATTAAGTGTATTATTGTGCTGGATTTCGATAAGGCATGTGAATCAGACGAAGCGGGTTAGCAGAGCTGTAGGTATTTTGTATGCAGTTGTTTGACCTGTTCTTTCAGCGCATTTAAAGTGCCTGAGTTATCAATTACATCATCTGCAGCTGCAATTCTTTGTTCTCGTGAAGCCTGTGATTTTAGTATAGACTGTATTTCATTTATATCACGTTGGTCCCGGGACAAGATGCGTTCAATCTGTTGTTGTACTTCGCAGTCTATTAAAAGAACACGGTCATAATTTTTTTGCTGTTTTGTTTCTACTAATAAAGGAATGGCGATAATGGCATAACAGACGTTTAGTGGGTTTAACTGTGTTTGAACGGCCTGTCTTATTTTAGGATGCAGTATGGTTTCTAGGTGCTGTTTGTTTTTATCGTTATTAAATATCTTTTGGGCTAAACATTTTCTATTGAGCGAGCCATCGGGTAATAAAATATCAGTGCCGAAGATTTCTGTTATTTCAGATAATGCTGTTTGTCCCGGTTCAACCAGTTCGCGGGAAATGATATCGGTATCGATGATGGGGATTTTATATTGTGAAAAAATTTCACAAACCGTGCTTTTCCCACAGCCAATACCGCCGGTTAAGGCAACTTTAATCATGTGTAAAAATTAAGCCAGGATTGATTAATTTCAGTACCCCAGATAAATGCAATCCAGCCAGCAATAGCCAGATAGGGACCGAAAGGAATTGGTGTCCCTCTTTCATGTTTGTTAAATATCATCATTGAAACACCAATAACTGTACCTACTAATGAAGACAGTAAAATGATCTGCGGTAACATTTGCCAACCCATCCATGCACCCAGAGCCGCGAGTAATTTAAAGTCGCCGTAGCCCATGCCTTCTTTGCCGGTTAATAGTTTAAATAGTTTGTAAACTGACCAGAGAATTAAATAACCTGTGATGGCTCCAAATACAGATGATTGAAGATCAGTGTAAATGCTGGATGTGTTTATTAACATACCGAGCCAGAGCAATGGCAGGGTAATGTTATCGGGTAATAACTGGGTTTTAGCATCAATCATGGTTAGCGTGATTAATGACCAGGTGAAGATTAAGCCAAATAAAGTTTCTAAACTAATGCCAAATTTTATTGCAACAAGTACAGAGAAAATGGCAGTAGCTGTTTCAATGACAGGATATTGTGCAGAAATATGTGTACCACATGAAGAGCATTTTCCACGTAATATCAGGTAACTGATAACCGGTATGTTTTCCCAGGCACGTATTTTATGATTGCATTTTGGGCAGCTTGAGTCGGGTTTTGCTAAATTAAATACTTCGGTGTTACTATCGTCATTATTATCGACGTTACTATTGTCTTCTAACTCTAAATATTCCTTACACTCGCTGCGCCATTCATTTTCCAGCATGATGGGCAATCGATAAATAACGACATTTAAAAAGCTGCCGACGGCGAGACTAACTAAAATTACCGATGAAAAGAAAAGCCAGCTATTCGTTTCAAATGCATAAAGTAATGATTCCATAAATTAAACAACAGAACCCATTTTGAATATTGGCAGGTACATAGCTATCACTAATCCACCCACAACAATTGCAAGGAAGACCATTATCGCCGGTTCTAAAAGCGCAGTTAAATTATCAACAGCAGCATCGACCTGTTCTTCAAAATAGTCGGCAACCTTGCTGAGCATTTCATCCAGCGCACCGGATTCTTCACCAATGGCCACCATCTGGATAACCATGTTTGGAAAAAGATCAGGAAATTGCGAAAGGCTGGACTGTAATTGTGAACCGGCAGAAATATCATCTTTAACCTGTAATATCGCTTTTTGGTAGACACTATTACCAGACGCCCCCGCTACAGAATCCATGGCTTCTACAAGTGGTACACCTGCTGCAAACATGGTCGCCAGTGTGCGAGAGAATCTGGCAACTGATGACTTCATTGTCAGGTCGCCAATAACCGGCATTTTTAACATGGCTCTATCTAGCCATGCACGAAATTTTCGCGAGCGCTTATAAGCGTTGGTCGTACCAATAACAGTGGCGATAATTGTGCCTATTATAAAATACCATTGATCTATAAATGCATCTGAAAGGGTAACAACAAACGCGGTAAACGCCGGTAAATCAGCACCGAAATCTTTAAACATGTCGGCAAATATGGGTACCACATAAAGTAAAAGGATGGCCGTTACTATAAAAGCCACCGCGAGTACACTTAAGGGATAGGTTAATGCGCCTTTGATTTTTTTCTTTAGTGCTTCGGTTTTTTCTTTATAGGTAGCCACTTTCTCAAGCAGCGTTTCCAGTGCACCAGACTGTTCACCCGCCTCAACTAAATTACAGAATAAATCATCAAAATAAAGTGGGTGATTTTTTAGTGCCTGGGCGAAAGTGCCACCGGCTTCAACTTCACCTTTTATGGCGAAGATTAATTCGGCCATATTAGGATTGCTATGCCCCTGCCCAACGATATCGAAAGATTGTACCAGTGGTACACCGGCTTTCATCATAGTTGCCATTTGCCGGCTAAAAATCGCTATGTCAGCAGCAATAATGGGTTTGCCACTGCCACCAAATAAGGGTTTGGCTTTTTTCTTAACTTTTTTAGGCAATATCCCCTGACGACGTAATTCAGCCTTAACTACATCCGCATTATTAGATGTGGTTGAACCTTTAACTTTCTTACCATCTTTGGTGACCCCTTCCCAAAGGAAAGTGTCTTTTTTTAATTGTTTTTGTTTTGCCATAGATTAGTCCTGGGTCACTCTATTAATTTCTTCAAGGCTGGTTACGCCGCTTTTTGCTTTTGTGAGTGCAGATTTTCTTAAGTCGGGAATGCCTTCTTTTTTAGCCTGATCAGCTATGTCAATTGCATTACCACCGGTCATAATGATTCTACCTATTTCATCGCTAATGGGTAGTACCTGATAAATACCAACCCGGCCTTTATAGCCTTTGTCACATAAATCGCAGCCTACTGCTTTGTAAAGTTTCATGCCGCTATTAATATCTTCTTCGGTAAAGCCTTCTTCAAGCAGGGCTTCTCTGGGGATGTTGTCTTCTTTTTTACAAGTTTCACAAAGCCGACGGGCCAGGCGTTGTGCGATAATCAGGTTAACCGCTGAGGCGATATTAAATGGAGGCACACCCATATTAACCAGTCGAGATAATGTTTGCGGTGCATCATTGGTGTGTAATGTGGACATGACCATATGCCCTGTTTGTGCCGCTTTTACCGCGATTTCAGCGGTTTCAAGATCACGTATTTCACCGACCATTATAATGTCAGGATCCTGTCGTAAAAAAGCCTTAAGTGCGGCAGAAAAATCCAGGCCGACCTTGGTGTTTACATTAACCTGATTGATGCCTTCAAGATTGATTTCAACCGGATCTTCTGCAGTAGAAATATTGGTGTCTTCAGTGTTTAAAATATTTAAACCAGTATAAAGTGAAACCGTTTTACCACTACCAGTAGGGCCGGTAACCAGAATCATTCCGTAGGGGTTGGCCAGTGCATTCATATACAGTTCTTTCTGCTCTGGCTCATAACCCAGCATGTCTATGCCCAATGAAGCACTGGACGGGTCGAGGATTCGTAGTACAATTTTTTCGCCGAATAAGGTGGGGCAGGTGTTTACCCGAAAATCAATGGCCTTGTTTTTGGAAATGCGCATTTTTATACGCCCATCCTGTGGCACACGTCTTTCAGCGGTATCCATTCGGGACATAACTTTAATACGCGCAGAAAGCCTGCCCGCCATGGCAACAGGGGGTGATGCAACTTCTCGAAGAACGCCGTCAATACGCAGGCGAACCCGAAAGCGTTTTTCATAGGGCTCAAAGTGAATATCGGATGCACCTTTTTTTATGGCATCCAGTAATACTTTATTTACAAACCGTACAACGGGTGTGTCATCCGCACCAGATCCGTCATCTTCTGTTTTAGCCTCGGCTTCAGTATCTTCAAAATCCAGCTCATCCAGATCATCATCCAGATCCGACATACTATTGTCTTCATCGGCCAATAATTTTTCGACGGCTTTACTCAGTTTGCCATATTCCACCAGGATGGCTTCAGTGTTAATACCGGTCTGAAATTTTATTTCATCAGTGGCGGTTAGGTTGGTTGGATCTGAAATGGCAATATAGAGGCGGTTACCGCGTCGATACAAGGGCAGGGCGTGGTGCTTTTTGACGAGTTTTTCATCAACAAGGCCTTTGGGGAGGCTATCGGTGTCGATTGCATCCAGGTCAAAAACCGGCAGGCCGAATTCCTGAGAGCCGGTGACAGCGATGGTTTTTGAATCAATTAATTTGTTTTCAACTAGAAACTGACTAATCGGCTGCTTTTTCTCAACAGAGCCTTTTTGAGCGCTAACGGCTTTTTCTTCAGAGATATGACCATTGAGAACGAGCTTGTTAAGTAAACCGCCTAATTTCATAGTTTAGCTTCTGCTGATAAGTTATTGTAAAAATTGATAATTACTTATTCTAGCAGAAGCGAAGCATTTGGGTATATCAAATTGAAAACTTAACTTTTATTTGCATTCTGTGGGTACAAAGCGAGAGGCGATAGTACCGGCTACCGTTACAGGTAAGCCTCTAGCTGTTGCTGTTTCGCTAGTTACAGATGAACATGCCCAGTCTATATTCCCACCAGCTGCCATATTGGCAATTAATATGGCATTACCAATTGAGGGGGTTAGTGTGACCGTATTCGTTGCTAATGTTATTTGTCCAACATTAGCGACATTATAAGTGATTGTTATCATTCCGTCGGCAGGATTGATAACGATGTTGTTTACATACTTAGTCGGTGTAAAGCTAGCTGAGAAAGCGGTTGATGAGGAAGCTACACCTACAATATCATTTGTCATATAGCCATCGAGTACACGGGTTTTTGCAGATGTCCCTAAAACCAGACCCTCTGTGATTTTGGAGCGGACGGTATAGTCCTGATAAGCTGGTATCGCAATCGAAGAAAGTATGCCAATAATGGCAACCACTATCATTAGTTCAATTAGGGTAAAACCTTGATTTAATTTTCTCATGTGAAACCTACCTAATTGTAAGAAAACGAAATTTGTGATTAGACTTTATTTGAGAAATAAAAAGCCCGCTTTAAATGTCGGGCTTTTTATTTCATTTACAGCGTTACTACGTTAAAGCTTTACTGGCATTCAGATGGTACAAACCGAGCAGGAATAGTACCATTAACAACTACAGTTAAGCCTCTAGCTAAGGCTACTTCGGCAGATGTAGATGAGCAAGCCCAGTCAATATTACCAACCTGATCATTAGCTAGTATTGCATTAGCTATGAAAGGTGTAAGAGTGATGGTGCCGGCTGCAGGAATTTGTCCTACATTAGCGGCATTAAATGTAACAGTTATTAGGCCGGGGTTTGTAGATGCGCCATCGACAATTGTGATGCCTGTTACATATTTAGTTGCTGTGAAACCAGTTGCATAAGCAACAGAGCCAGCGGTAACACCTGCTAAACTATTAGCATAATAGCCTTCAGAAACAGCTACTTTAGCTGACGATGCTAAAACCAGACCTTCAGATAGTTTTGCACGTACTGTGTAATCCTGGTAAGCAGGGATAGCCACTGCAGCTAGAATACCGATGATTGCAACAACAATCATTAATTCGATCAGGGTAAAACCGTGTTGGATTTTTTTCATGGAAGTTCTCCGTTTAGTTATAATGTCCAGAGGGCAACTGCCATCTGAATGAATATATAGCCTGTTAAGCTTATATATGTAGTTAGCACTTGCTGTGCCAGTTATGCATAATAAAATAATTTTTATATAAATCAATAGGTTAAGGTTTTTAGAGGGTGTTTCTGTTTTAGTAAGATTCTGACAATTCAGGGTTTTCCTGTCAGAATGTGACAATTCTGTTAGTACATTCTGACAATGTTAATGTAAAGACAGGTGTGAAGTTGAGTTACTGTTACTCTATATTCAGTTTTTGCAGGCGATAGCGTAATTGTCTAAGGCTTAGCCCCAGCTCTTTTGCCGCGGCGGTTTTATTCCAGCGGTGCTTTTCCAGTGCCACCACAATACTGTTTTTTTCCTGCTCTGCGAGGTTTGCGTTGTTTTGGGGAATGGGTTGAGCGGCATCTGTCTGTGGGGTTTGCGTTGGCATAGCAGGGGTGGTTTCAGGTAAATGTAAGTCTTCAACCTGAATACAGCTGTTTTCGGCCAGAGTAATGGCCCGTTCCAGTATATTTTCCAGCTCACGAATATTGCCTGGAAAAGGGTACTCTTTTAATAGGGTTTGTGCCTGCGGGCTGATAGAGGGTGAGGGTTCTAAATTATTTTGCCTATTATTCTCCCTATCATTTTGCCTGTTATTCTCCCGGGCCAGTTTACTCAGTAGAAACTCAATGAGTAGAGGGATATCCTCACGGCGTTCTCTTAACGCTGGAATTTCTAGCTCAATGACATTTATTCTGTAATACAGGTCTTCTCTGAAGGCGCCCTGTTTGACCAGCTCGCCTAAATTTTTATGGCTTGCGCTGAGAATGCGCACATCGATTTTTTGCTCCAGATGCTCACCAATAGCGCGAATCGATTTTTCCTGAATGGCCCGCAGGAGTTTGACCTGCATATTCAAAGGTAAATCTGCAACTTCATCTAAAAATAATGTCCCCCCATCAGCCGCCATAAAAAGGCCGACCTTATCCTGACTGGCCCCCGTAAAGCTGCCTTTTTTATGGCCAAAGAATTCACTTTCCATGAGTTCGTCAGGAATGGCGCCGCAGTTAACCGGAATAAAAGGCTGCTGGGCACGTGCCCCAAGTTGATGAATCATTTTTGCTGCCAGCTCTTTACCGCAGCCGGATTCCCCATGTATAAATACCGGTGCCTGGCTGCGGGCCAGTTTATTGAGTTTGATTCTAAGGGCTTGCACGGCGCTGGAGTTGCCGAGAATCTTATTTGTGCTATTTGTATCCGGAGCGTTTGTGGTGCTTTTCGGTAACTGCATGGCGCTGGTGACTAATCCGCGCAGCACCTGCAAATCAATGGGCTTAGAGACAAAATCAAAAGCACCGGCCTTGAGTGCCTTTACCGCCGACTCCATATTGCCATAGGCGGTGATAACCGCGACGGGTAAATCCGGGTAGCTTTTCTGAATATGTGAAACCAGCTCAATGCCATTGCCATCGGGTAAATTCATATCGGTGAGGCAAAGGTCAAAGTCAGCGTTTTTCAGAAGCTGTTTTGCATCGGCCAGGGTATTAGCCGATTCGGTATTCAGCCCCATTCTATTTAAGGTGATTTCCGCCAGCTGGCACAGATCGGGTTCATCATCTACGATGAGCGCTTTATTTATGGGTTTATTTTCCACAGTCTTCGTTTATGATTCACAGAATATTATTAGTTATACTATGATAGTTGATATCAATTTTAATATTCTGGTGGGGAACGGGTTTGATTGCAAGAATTAAAATGGCAGCATTTCACTTGCTGTGCAGTGCCATTGTTGTTGGGCTGGTCATGAGTGTTATTTATTTAATCTGGTATCCCTATCCATATTATGTTTTTCACTCAACACTCAGTGCGACAAAACTTGTGGTGGTGGTTGATCTGGTACTTGGGCCGCTACTCACTTTAATTGTATTTAATACCGCTAAACCGCTTAAAGAATTAAAGCGTGATCTGTTGATTATTGTGTTGGTACAAGTCTCTGCACTTGGTTGGGGGGTTTACATCACCCACTCTGTACGACCATTATTTGCGGTTTACTTTAATGGAGAGATTCATTCCATCACCGAGGTGAGTTTTGATAAGAGTGGCTTTGACCCGTCAGTTAAAGTGCCGACAATATTTGAACAACCGCAATTAGTTTATATAGAGCCTTTTAGTAAAGAAGATTACAAGTTAACGCTTTTAAAGCAGTTAAAAGGTGAGGTGCTTGGTATTGTGTTACAAACCCACTATTACAGAAATATTAATAGTGTCACAAAAAAAGCCATGTTAGCCAGGTCTTTAAGCCGTGAGCAGCTGACAAAGCGTGCTGATTATAAACAAAAATTAATGGGTTTTTTAAAGCACAAAAACATTAGCTTCGATGATGTGCTTTTTTATCCGGTGACTGCCGGACCACTTAATGCCGTTGCTGTTTTAGATAAAAATACAATGGATGTAATCGATACACTGGATATGATTATTAAAAACACCACCGAATATTAGTGTTAATGCAGTGCGGTTAAAAAATGAATTCTAAAACAGCTGCCACTGTGTTCACTATTAATGTAGCGAATTCGCCCACGATTAGACTCGATAATTTCCTTGGTTATATATAACCCAAGCCCTGTACCTTTGGGATTAGTGGTATAGAAAGGATCGAAAATTTGCAGTGCAATTTTTTTAGAAATTCCCGGCCCGTTATCTACTACATCGAGATAGGGCTGATCGTAAATTTTGTCATAGCCATAATTAATCATAATGTTGACTTTTTCCAATGGTAATTCGCTGTGATTAATGGCATTCGTGCATAAGTTGCACATCACCTGATTAAGGTGGCTCGAATCAAATAAAACTAACGTTTCTGTTTCTAAAATTTGCAGGTTAATTTGTTTCGCTTGCAGGTTATTACTTTGTAAAAATTCTTCGCAAAAATTTTTAAGCCATAAATTTAATTTAATAATTTCCGTTTTGCTTTTCTTGGCGCGTGACAGTTCTAAAACATTTTCTACAACTTTATCCAGTCTCTGCACCTGAGTGGTAATAATATCAGTGAGTTTTCTATCGGCTATATCCAGCTTGGATTCCTGTAATAATTGCGCTGCATGATTAATGGCACTTAACGGGTTGCGTATTTCATGGGCAATACTGGCGGTGAGGCGACCCAGTGATGCCAGTTTGATTTGCTGAAAACGCTGGTTGAGCTGAGTTGCATCTTCCAAAAAAATTAAGGTATCGCCGGTGCGCTGTAGTTTACGAAAACCGGGCTGAATATCGGGTAAACCATCTGCCTGAGAAATGGCCTGGTGGTTCATATTGGGTTGTTCCTGCCATTCCAGAAAACGGTAATCCAGCGCCGGCAGTATATTTTCAAGTAGCGGGTTTTCCTGTAAAGAGATATTCCCCAGTAGCGCCTCCGCCGAACTATTTGACATACGAATGTGCCCTTCGTTATCCACCACAATGATACCGGTGCGCATATTCTGGATAATATCTTCGTTCAGTATTTCCAGGTTAAGAATATCCGCTTCACGCTCAACCGCCAGCTTTTCAGACTCTCGTGCCCGCTCTGCCAATATCGACGCCAGAAAACTGGTACCGAAAAATACCAGTCCTAATAAACCGGCCTGGGAGTATTTTGATGCATCGCTTACACCTAGTAGCATGCTATACGTTTGTTCAGTGAGTACGGCAAAAACTGCCAGCGATGCAAATAAAAATGAATCCCGATCACGTAAGAAGGTGCCGGTGGCGGTGATATTAATAATCAGTAAAATACTCAGCGAGCTACTTAAACCGCCGCTGTAATGGGATAACAGGGTAATAAGAACAATATCACTGGCATTGCTAATAATAACCTGAGCTTCAAAAGACGGCCTGTTTTTATAGCCCATAAAAAGAAATATCAGGCTGCTCAGCAATAATGTGAGGGAAGTGGCGAGAAAGTGTTCGGTATTCTGGCTGCCCAGAAAATTCATCCATTCGCTTTTATAAAAGGCCGCTAACAGGCTGGAAGCTAAAATTAAACGATAAAAATTTAATTGATGCAGGGGCCTCCAGGTGAGGCTGCTGCCCGGGTTTGCGGGGGTGAAATTTATCAGGCTAGCGGTTTTGGTGCTCAAGATGATGGGTTCCAGTCATTTAGATGTTGTGCGCTGCAAAAGGCGTTATCCCCTTTAAATAGGGCGTCTTCACGGGGAACATAGGTTTTGCAGAGCACGCATTGCACCGTATCATTATGGCTAATGGGTTCTTTTGGTGGCGGTTTTTTTAGCCGTTGGGTAACGGTGCGGGCGATGATTAATCCAATAATCACCAATATAATAATTAAAACACTTTTAAACATGTGCGGTAACAGCCCCTATGTCTGATAAAATTCAGCTCTGATAATAAATAATTGAAACTATTTTAAACTAAAAACCAATATTATGACCGAAGCCATACAACTCTGCCTGATTCAAGATCGTTTTCTTGTGGGTGATATTAAAGCCAATAGCCGAAAAATCATATCCCAATCGCTACTCGCAAAACAGGCGGGGGCGGATATTGCTATCTTTCCAGAGCTCGCACTCAGCGGTTACCCCCCGGAAGACCTGCTCATGCGACAGGGTTTTATCAGTCAGATTGAAGTCGCTATTGATGAAATAGCAAAAAATACCGCCGGTTTGCAGGTGGTGTTTGGCACGCCGCGACTGCATAACCACGAGCTGTTTAACGCCGCCATTGTTTGTGCAGATGGCCGGGTGGTGGGGGAGTATCATAAATACAGCCTGCCCAATTATGCGGTATTCGATGAAAAACGTTATTTTCAGTCCGGCAACGCACCGCTGGTTATTGAATGTAAACAACAGAAAATCGGCATCATCATCTGCGAAGATGCCTGGTTTGATGAGCCGGTACAGCAGGCGCAGGCAGCAGGTGCTCAGGCAATCGTAATTTTAAATGCCTCACCTTATCACCGTAACAAACACCAGCAACGTGTAGACATGCTGAGCAAACGTCAGCAAAAAGTGCCGTTGCCAATGTTTTATCTGAATATTGTGGGCGGCCAGGATGAGCTGGTGTTTGACGGTGATTCGCTGGTGATGAATGCGCGCTCGGAAGTAGTCGGTCGCGGGCCGGATTTTGAAACTGCATTGCTGCACTACCAATTGCATGGTGATCAAAGCATAACGGCGGTAAATACCGCTTTTTATCAACCAATGAGTGATCTGGCGAGTTTATATAAAGCATTGCTAACCGCGGTACGGGATTATGTCACCGGTAATGGATTTGACGGGGTTGTTATTGGCCTGTCCGGCGGCGTCGACTCCGCACTCACCCTGGCGATTGCTGCGGATGCGCTGGGGGGTGAGCAGGTACATGCGGTAATGATGCCCTCGCGTTACACTGCACAAATGAGTCTTGATGATGCGGCAGCCCAGGCGAAAACCATGGGGGTGGATTATAAAACCATCTCCATTGAACCCACCTTTCAGGCTTTTTTAGAAACTCTTAAAGATGAGTTTGCAGACAGGGCGGTGGACACCACAGAAGAAAATATTCAGGCCCGTTGCCGCGGGGTGATTTTAATGGCGCTGTCCAACAAGCTCGGCCGCATGGTGCTCACCACCGGCAATAAAAGCGAAATGGCGGTGGGTTACAGCACCTTATACGGTGATATGGCCGGCGGTTTTGCGCCGCTCAAAGATGTGGAAAAACAACTGGTGTATGCCCTGTGTGATTATCGAAATTCGCTTGGCGCTGTTATTCCCCAGCGCGTGCTCGACCGGCCACCGTCAGCCGAGTTACGCCCGGACCAGCAGGATCAGGACAGCCTGCCGGACTATGAAATACTCGATGCCATTTTACGTATGAGCGTAGAAGAGGACATACCGCGCCAGCAAATTATCGATGCGGGTTACGACGAGCAGGTCGTCAATAAGGTGCTGCGCATGGTGCAGATCAATGAATATAAACGTCGTCAGGCACCGCCGGGGGTCAAAATCACCCAGCGCGCTTTTGGGCGGGATCGACGCTATCCGATTACTTCCGGGTATCGGCGTAGTTAGGCCTCTCTAAAATTCTACATATTAACCTGCATGATTTCAAATCGCCCCCGTGTAATTAAGATCGAGTACTATCAAGCGGGTAGCCATAAAAATATATGGTTTCCCTCTTTTCCAAAGAGGGGACTTTCATTAAATTAAACGCTCACCGCATCGCCCCATGTCCAGGTAGCAGCAGCCTCTGTTTTTATGTGATTGCCATTATTTTAAAAATCCCTATTTTAAAACTTCCATGTCAACCAAATCCCGCCCCCCGCGTTATTCCTGTTAACACGCGAAAGTTTTATAAAAAACACACAGGAGAATAAAATGCGTCTTTCCCAAAATAACAATAACAAACAGGCGCTGTTTAGTCTGGCCAGGCACTGGCTAGCGCTACTCAGCATGATTTCAATTTTCATATTTAGTTTTCAGGGTTGCAGTTCTGGCACTGACAGTGCAGCAACGCAAAGTGACTCGGAGCTGATCATCAGCCTCACCGATGCGGAAGGGGACTTTCTGAGTTACACGGTTGAAGTGAGTTCAATCAAAATGCTTAAAGCCAATGGCGCTGAAGTTGAAACCTTACCGCTAACCACACAGCTGGATTTTGCGCAGTATGTTGAAGTCACTGAATTTTTAACCGCAGCTACCGTGCCATCCGGGCATTATCGTGGTGCACAAATTGCGCTGGACTTCAGTAATGCAAATATTGTTGTACAGGGTGAAAATGGTGAAGCTATTAACGCAACGGTGCAGGATGTGAAGGGTGATCCCGTCACGCAAATGACGGTTGATATCAGCTTTAGTGGTGAACGTAATTTTGTGATTGCGCCTGGAATACCCGCCCATATCACACTGGACTTTGACTTAAACGCATCTAATGAAGTTGTAATCAATGGCACAGAGGCAACGGTTGTCGTTAAGCCGGTACTGCTTGCAGACACGCTACTTGAAGCGCCCAAGCCCCATCGCTTACGTGGCCTGTTAGGTCGGGTGGATGAAGCTGAAAATACCTTCAGTGTGGTTATGCGTCCCTTCCGTCACCGTCTGCAAAATCGTTTTGGACAACTTAATGTGCATGTGTCTGAAAACACCCGCTATGAAATAAACGCTGAAATGTACGGCAGTGATACCGGTCTTGCGCAACTGGCGCAAATCGACCCCACATCGGCGGTGATTGTATACGGCAAATTAAGCCGGGAAGTCAGCGGGCAAGGTACTAAACGCCAGTTTAATGCCATTGAAGTTTATGCGGGCAGCAGTGTGCCCTGGGGCACCAAAGACATTGTTTCCGGCTACGTAATTTCACGCACCGATGATAACCTGACAGTGCGCGGTGCAACCTTAATTCGTGCCAGTGGCAGCTTCGCATTCAGCGATAACATCCGCATTGCATTAAATGAAACCACGCGGGTTGTTAAGCAGGCAGATACCACCAATAACTACAGTATTGGTGATATTTCAGTGGGCCAGCATATTATGGTTCTAGGAAACATGACAGAACCGGGAAACATGACAGAACCGGGAAACACCACAGAAAGTGCGCAGCTGAGTCTGGATGCGGAGCATGTGCGCATGTTACTCACCAGCGTAGGTGGCAGCGTCGTTACCGTAAGCCCGTTAACCGTAGATTTACAGCTTATCGATCGCTTACGGGTTATGCAGTTTGATTTTAGCGGCACCGGCAGCAGTGCAGATACGGATGCGGATGCGGCAAACTATGAAGTGAATACCGGCACATTAAGCCTGTCCGGTTTACAAATGGGTGACCCGGTGAGAGTGGGTGGTCATATGCGTCCATTTGGCAGCGCACCGGAAGACTTTGATGCACAAACCGTTGTAGATGCGAGCAATATGCGCAGCCATTTGGTGGTGGGTTTTGCGCAAGGCAGTG
>Ga0316206_1000265_pt1 | contig 84825 bp, 68 predicted proteins | sample 6monthpyrite_MG_FD_204942 | JGI IMG/M metagenome (GOLD analysis project Ga0316206, IMG submission 204942) | Microbial mat bacterial communities from mineral coupon in-situ incubated in ocean water Damariscotta River, Maine, United States -... | ecosystem: Environmental > Aquatic > Marine >...
TCAGATGATAATTTGGCAAAGCCCTATTTTATTATGACCACAATGTGGTAATTTCATGTGATTTCTGCCAAATGTTATGATCAATAATTTGGGAAATTTTATGATGGTAATTTTGTACGCTACAGTTATCTACTTTTTATTGATATGCTTGTTATTCGTTTAATGAAAAGATTAGCAGGTGGTTAGAGATTGTTCAAACTTTATGGGTGTCTTGATTATCTCTGTTTTTTTAAGTTTCACACCATTTATTCAGCCTTTCTAGATCATTTATCCTAAAGTGATCGGGGTATTTCTCGATATACGGTTTTATATAGGTCTCAAAATATTCCTTTCTTTTTAAACGTCCACTTATTACCGCTCCTCCAAGCCCATGAAAAGCATCTGCATAATCATAATTTTGAGTATCACTTTTATTAATTAGCGATGTAGCTTTCAAACATACAAATGTTAGTAAATTTCTATCTATCTCATAAATTTCATAGACTCCATTTTCGATGCAGGAATTTTTTACTGATGATATTACTTCTTCGATCTCGGGCACTTTCAGTGCTGAAGCTAAACAGGTAAGATCCATTCTTGTACCGTTCTCTTCGAACAATTTTCCTAATTCTGTAATTCCAACTACAATCTGCTTTATTTTTGGAAAAGATCGCAAGAAAATAAAAAGTTTTTCATAAACACATATCAATTGTTTAGAAACAGGACACATATGAACTTACCTTCTTTCATTCAATAATCACATCCACCGCTCGGTTTTTATCAATCGCATTCCGTAATCGATGATTTCCATCTCGAAGTTTTCCTTCAAACTGCCCATATTTAAGAGCCTTATTTTTACCATATTGCTCAGCTCTTCTCAAACGGCCCCGATCTAATTTAGATAGATCTTTACCTGGCCTAATAGTATTTGGATTAACACCTATTTGTACAGACCCTTTTGGTTTTGTAGGATCAAATGGTTTACCAATTGGTTTCTTTGCAGTAAACCGCTCCCAAAATCTTTTTACCTTACTTGCAACCCTAACACCAATCTGAATACCGCGTACAATTATGGGAATAAACTGTATTATAGCTACATCATAAGACTCACCCGTAAATACCTCACTCGGACCAAACCCCGTCGAACCTAATAAGGATAAATCAATACTCAAGGAGTCAACATTACCACTATCGGCATAAACTTCTGCCAATTCGCTGCCTGCCGTCCTAGTAACATATATTGGAGCCCCCAAACATCCATCAGCACCGCAAGCATTATTCCCCGCGTTCGCTTCCGCTTCCCTAAAAGCATCTTCAGCTTGCGCCGCCCTAGTGCCTGCCGCCGCATTCGGGTCTGAACTCCCACCGAGAATGATGGCGACTCCAGTCCCAATCATGCTATATCCCAAATTAGCACAAACTCCAGCGCATACCCCTCCAGCGGCCGCTTCTATCACTACCAGTCCTACACCAACTAATGCCAACCCCGCTCCAGTGACACGAGGGTTGTCCTCTATTGCATTATTCAGTTTATCAGGAATATTATTTAGTGAGTCCCCAAGATTTGTGATTTCTGTATCAATAGTATTCCAAACATTACGAAGCTCTTTCCTTAGATTAAAACTAAAATACCCACTCGGATCCGTAAACGACAACGGATTATTCCCCACATAACTATAACGATTATAACCCTGAGTCGAGGTTGGAAACTGCACAAAAGGATCCGCACTTAAAAACCGACCAAGCTTAGGATCATATACCCGCCCATTCATGTGGATCAAACCCAATACCGCCAGATTTTCGTGTTGGGTATAACCCCGATTGGCGATGTCGTCGATTAAACTCGACACGGTGTTATCGGTCCAGGTGACTTCTTGGCGTTGGCCGAAGGGATCGTAGTGATAGCGACTGATCAACTGACCGCTGGCATCGGTGATAGCTACCACGGTGCCTTGATGATCGCCGTGCAGATAGCGGGTATCGTTGGTATTATTCGTTCGTTCGGTGATAACGGCCACGGTTTCGCCTGCCGCGGTAATATATTGACGATACTCGGTCACCCCACTAGGATGTTGGATCACTTCAAAGGCTTTGCCCATATAATGGGTCGTAGTGGTGCCTGAATTATCGATTTCTGTTTTACGATAACGGTTATGATTGGCATCATAATCAAACCTCACCTCAATTTCGCCATTGACAAGCTCAGACGGTTTGTTATAGGGAGTGGGAAATCAAGGGACACCGATTCTTTAATAACTTAACTACCTATCGCCGTGCAAATTCTTCCCAAGCCCACCCATAATCCAAACAGTACTTTTCACCACTCTGACTCGCTTTAGATATGGAAGGCTGGCTAATTTAAAGGTGATGTGAAATTTCTGTTGATGATATTCCCAACTCTTGTGTTCCCCAATAACAGACTAAACTTTTCGCTACCGATATATCATTTTGACGCCCTTTTTAAGTTATTAAGTTATTAAAGAATCGGTGTCCCCTAACCCGGGTGCTAACTAAAAACGGGTCAGGTTTTGAAATGCTAGTATTATAGAGAGAAAATTGACTTAGCAAGATAAAGCTTAACCCCCTCTTTTTCTACACAAAGGAAAACGGCAGAATTCGCCGTTTTATAATTTATCATTTCAATACCTGGCCGGTTATACTCCGATCAAAAACCAATCTTTACAAGATCGGCGTGAGGCCCTCCTCCTTTTTTATCCCCTCATGGATTACCGGGACACCCGCCGAGATTTAGCGACCCAGTTATCCATAAAATCATACAGATTAATTAGCATTTCAAAACCCGACCCCTTACTAGTCTATTAACAAAGATTAGCAGGCGATCATTTGTTGGTCAAATTATTATGGATGTCCTGGATTTTGCTATTTGATAAAGCCGATGGCAATTTGGTAAAACGTCAGATGATAATTTGGCAAAGCCCTATTTTGTTATGACTACAATGTGGGAATTTCATGTGATTTCTGCCAAATGTTATGATCAATAATTTGGGAAATTTTATGATGGTAGTTTTGTACGCTACAACTGGACTTGGAGTTTGCCAATGTGCTCATACAGACCGCTACGTTCTTGATCAAACGATTCCTGCGTCTTTTCTGCCGTGCCACCAAAAAGCCCGCTGGCACTGGTCAGCAGTTGCTTCTTCCAGCTATTGATCTGGGTAGGATGTATTCCATACTCTGACGCCAATTCGCTTTCAATAGCCACTTTGGCTTTAAAGTCATTACTAAATGTTTTGCGCTTCATTTTTAACCCCTTTCTGACAGTCGTTGTGTCTTAACAGGCTGTCCAGTTTATGGGGTCCACTATATATCCCAGAGTTTGGGAATAGAATTATCGATACAAGAGTCGCTTACATTTGATGCATTAACTCAATTCTATTTCCATCTTTAGAAATCCAAACACGCACATCCGCCGGATCAATTACCGCTACATTTGGATCAAGCGTCTCAGGCACAGGAAAAATTACTTCTACCCGATCACCAGAATCCCTTCCTATTTTTCCAGGTTGTACGAAATCAATATCGTTTTTCACAAGGAAACCAGCAGCTTTTGCTATCAAATCAACGCCACTCATTGTCCTTTTAACCCTTCTACATAATTTATTGAAAATGTTCGCTCATCATCATTTAATTGATTCCAAATTCTATTGTTTTGCAAACGATCTAAGACTGACTGTTCTCTACCTAATCGTCCCATATCAACAAAATTTTGAACCCCATCTCGTACTGATGGCGCTTGCTTAATGCTATTTCTAAAATCAATAAAATGAGATAACTCATGCTTAACTTGGAGCTCTGTCGGATTAGCGGGTAACTTCATAACTCCTGTACCATCCCAATTACCAATAAATGCAGGATTCCCTCTCGTTTCCATCACATCAACACCGCGTTTATTAAGGTACGGCACAAGCTGACTGATTTTTTTATCTGGATATAGCTTTCCGTCGAAAGCAGCACTGGTAGATAAAGATTCAATTTTGTCTGGAGCCCCCCGACCCAAAAACCTCATCCCCTGTTTTGCCAATCCCTTAAACGACAAAGAAATTCCTGTATAGCTCTCTATGACCGAGCTAATAATTTCTTTGCCAGCCCAGATCATGAATGGTACTGGAAGTTCGCCATCCGGATCCACAAATGCATAAGGATTATTATTCGCATAAGCATAGCGGTTAAACAAATAAATATCCCCCGGTACGGCCCCTACCGGATCTATACCCATAAATTGCCCCACCGCAGGGTCGTACCAACGTGCCCCCATATAGATTAGCCCCGTCGCTTTTTCTAGCTGTTTGCCAGTATAATTCTCCGTTTGAGCACCACCATCACGCACTTGTCCATAGGGCATGAATTCCTGGAACCATAAGGTATTGCCCGCCTCATCAGCCGCTAAAGTGGGAGAGCCGAGCAGATCGCGATAAAGATGGGTTGTGCTAATGATAGGCGTTGCATTTTTATCTGGAATGGGAATGATCACAAAGATATCGATCCCAATGGGTACATAGGTTACTGGATAATCTGCCGATTTTATGGCAACTTTTTGATTGCCCAGATAAAAATACTCTTTATATTTTTTATAACCACCTTCATAATAAGTTCCAAGCAATGTATCGCCGGCATGCACATAATAGGTCGACACGCCATTGGCGGTCTTTTTGACTCTTTTTCCGGTACCATCATACAAATAATCAATATTCGTATTGCCTGTCACTTTGATGAGATTTCCCGCATCATCGTAACTGAAGCTATTTCCATTCCCCTTGCTGGTCACATTACCGTAACTATCATGTGCATAAGTGTAAACAGCACCGGTGGTGGTATTGCTGACATAGTCCATGCGGTTGGTAGTTGCATGGGTCGTGTTAGACTTCAACAAGTTATTCACATAGTTTTCATTGATCCCCATATTGCCGCGCGTATCGTAATCATAGTCGGTCTCTTTTATTATGGGGCTAGCATTATCGTTGTCACTCCCCATGAATTGGTTGATATCATTGTATCTGTATTCAATAAAACCAGCTGTTTCAATGCTGCCATCAAATGAGTGTGAATTGGTTATGAAAACGTTACCGGCGGCATCAAACAGTTGTTCTATAGAATATCTGTCATCGCCACTACTATCGTTATTAATAAAAACACCATCATTTCTCAGAGTGAGATATTCTTGAGAGATAGTGGCACTGAGACCATTCGAATGCGTCATGGATGAAGGCACCCCATTCGCATAGTAAGCCACATCGGTAATGTAGCTACCCACCGTTTGTGCCCTACCAAGCGCATCGGGCGTATAATTTAACAGAGTGCCACTATCCGGGTACTGAATGCTGGATACGTTATCCAACCCATTATAGTTAAACGTGGTGGTAAAAGTTCGGCTGCCAACCTTCAGTATTTCATCCTTTAAGTTCCCATTATCGTCGTAGTTATACTGATTGGTCACGTTGCCTTTTTTGATTTCTTTCACACCGAAACGATCATATTTCATGTGATCGATATCCACACTTTCCGTCTTCGGATAATTCACGCTGACAACACGATCGAGCTTGTCGTAGCTATACACAGTTTCGCCAGATGTACCAACCGTTTTTTTCTGCAGATTACCGTCAGTATAGTAGGTGTAATCGGTCGTTCCTGTTTCGGGATGGATCTCATAATCGAACTGATTAAGATTGTTATAAACGTATTCTCGGCTAAAACCACCCTGAGTAATTTTGGTAACTTGGTCTAACGCATCTCTGTCAATCTGTTGAACAACGCCTTCGGGGGCCTCCACCTTGACCAACGATTTTTGATTGGGATCGCCGTAAGAACGATGTGTTAAGGTGGTGATTTTACCGCGCGGGTCGGTTACTTGAACTTTGTTATTATCCAGATAATCGTAAGTCGTACTGCTACCACTGCCAATGACTTCTTCAGTTTTAATCCGGCCAAGGGCATCGTAGGTATAGGAAACGGCTTTGTCTGTTGCAGTAGTATCGGAGGCATGGTAAACCGATACCACCCGCCCCAGCGCATCGTATTCGGTTTTATTGACGATATATTTATTACTACCCGTATCAGTTTCCTTGACAATGAGAGGCCGCATAAAACCATCGTAGGTTGTTGTGGTCTTCCTGGTTCCTCGCACCACCTGCTGCTGTTGCTGACTGTCGCCGTTTAATGACCAGGTAATACTAGCATCATCTCCCAGCGGATAATCTATAGTGGCGAGACGGTTTAAATCATCGTAAGTATAAGTAATCTTCGGAATCGTGATATCGTCGCTCTCGCCATCAACCACACGTTTGTACTCAATCGTTCCATCTAAATTTGTTGCTGTTCTAATGAATATTGAGGGCGAAAGATCATCGCTCGAAACTTTTCGAGTGACGCTGCTCGCACGGCCATTTTCGGATTCGCCATAAACTGTCTCCCGATCATAAATATCGGTAATAGTATGCAGCATGCCAGCGCTTTTTGTGCTTGCCGGGTAATAGACAAAAGTCTTTTGCACGCCATCGTATCCTGTCTCAAAGGTTACTTGTCCTTTGTTGTTAATGACTCGCGAAATAGTTTTCCCATCGATAGTTTCCGACTTTGGGACGCTTAATATCCACTTAGTCGGGTCTGTATTACTTTGGTAAGTTCTTCCCGTTGTACGCTTGACGCTGTTGCCTGTTATAGCGTCAATATCCCCTGTCTCATTTACGATTAACGGCTTGCCATAAATATTTATGGCTGGTTTTCCATCAGCAGGGTCAATGACATCTGTGGTATAAGTCACCCCACCTTGTTCGATTTGCTTTACATAGGAGTAGTAAGCTTTAGCAATAAACTCTGACTCATTGGCTGTTTGATTAGTCCCAACCACGATGGGGTTTTCTGCAAAAAAACTTTTCTCGATATAGATCGGTGTATCAGGGGTGCTTAGGTCGCTGATGCTTATTTGTCTAAGCTGACCAATATCCTTACTGAAAATCAATTTCTTGACCGAATCAGGTCCCGTAATCGTGGTTTCAGTGGCTGCTGCAGAATTGTTGTCGATGAGTGGATGAAATGTATTTTGAATCACATAACTCCAACTACCGGACGGAACGCCAGGATTATCAACGGTTTTTTTCATCACCTGATGGAAGTAAGTCTGCGTAGGAACCCCGAACACGGAGTTGGTGAATGCCGCGTATTCATAGGTATACGTCGCCCCCCCTGGTGTCGTCACCTTTTCAAGCATTCTGAAGGGATGCGCAATACCATCAATGCGATCGGGATCGACACTCACATTGTTAGGGTACAAATAACCGGAAAACTTAGGCGCAGTAGAGTCGTTGAGAAAAGGGTCTGGGTTATAAGCGTACTCCCAACTCAGGCCTTCAGGCAAAACAACACGGGAAAGATGACGAGGATTAGCCACATCATCATAAAGATATGACCAAGTTTTATTATCGAATGTAAAGTTGTTAAGTAAAGGTAGCCCCGTGGTTTTGTGGTCGTAGTTAAATTGAACCAAATCTTCTGAAGTACCGTCACTGTGGGTGCGGCTAATTCTATCCAACAGTGGCCAATCAGAAGCGGAGCGAGAACCATTAGGCTCGCTTTTCGGATGGGTCCATTTATCATAAATATAATTGATCTGATTTCCATGTAAATCCTTAACCCAGTCGGCATAAATAGTTGTCACCCCTAACGCCGCAGCCACTTCTCGCTGCATACCATCCGCACCTTCATATCGACCAACATCATGACCCCGGGTGTTCATCCTGTAGGTAAGTCCATCAGGGGATTTCACTAAAAAAGTATCACTATCAGCAATCTGGTTTTCACTCTCTCCACAAAACACAATCCAATGGTCAGTTGTGACGTAATCTGCTCGGGCCGGATATTGGGATAAGAAAGCCGCTTTGAAGAGAAGCTCTTTGGGACTCTGTCCGGGAATCACAAGCTTTAACCCCGTCCAGGTCTGCGCCTGATTTATGCTGTCGCCGTTGCCGATATCCCCTGTGACCGGTTTTGGCTTATTACAAATCGCTGTAGCTCCGCCCAACTCACCTTCAGAGATTGCAGAGTAAGGATGAGTATTAATTAAAATTCGCGGAATCTCCAAGCGCCATGATCCCATCTCTAACCTAGCCCCATCGTTGTCTTTTCGATAAGAACGAGACACGACAACATCCATTCCCGCCGTTCCCGGAATCACCAAATCCGTGGTCTCCCAAGACAAACGCCCTGTGCGAAGGTTGATATCTTCACCTTGCCCCATAGGCATTATCACAGCGTTTGGATTAACCCCGTCCAAGGCCATAGAAACACCACTGATTGAAAATAAAAAAACCACTAAAATGCTTATTGATTCGAGGCAAGGTCTTTTTTTCATTACTCTATCCCTTTACAAAATAAATCTGCTTCTATTTAACTTACAGGATGAATATAAGTCAATATTCAAAATTAAAACCCACCTAAAGCGGAATATGTCATAGCTGACAAAGGTTATGATAGCGAAACCATTAGCACTCAGATATGTGACAATGAATCAACACCCTCATCCGTCGTTTATTAAGTTAGCACCGACATAATTGCTGTATAATACAATATAAAGGGGTCAGGCTTTGAAATGCTAGTTAAGCGGGGGTAATCATACTCTAAACTTGCCTGAGAAAAACTAGCATTTTAAACCCCGACCCCTTTAGTGATATTTAACCCCATATCCTCACACCTGAAAACTAAGCGATCGAGGCTAATTTCAGGGCCTTCATTTTCAAGGGGGAAAATGTAATCATCCGGATTACCAACCGGTAAAACAAGGACTAGATTCATCCCCCATGCACAAATTACCAATGACACTTTGGTTGTTATTGCAACTACCACCTAGCGTAGTTTCACGTAAATCGACAGAGACAAAAGAGTTAGTCGCTTTTGCTGTTAGTAACGTGGTGTAAATATCAGTTCGTGCCTGATCGATATAAGCTCTTTTGGCACCACATTGGTGATTTGTATCAAAGTATACATACGCACCAGATTGCATTGAAACGATGGCCGTTACTTTTAATTTGTAGTCCACATATGAACCATTCGGTTCGGCTGCATGGACAGGGTTAATAACAACAAATAAAAAACAAAACAAATACATTATTTTTTTCATAGCTAACTCTTTTGATAAACTAACAAAATATACCATCAAAATTCCGTCACATTCGACGAATTTTATTACATTTTTATGTCACAGTCAGGACATTGATGAACGCTCATGCACTAGAGAAATCACGAGTGCTTAGCCCACGAATAACTCACAACCCAAGCAGAAAAAACCACTGAAGTCCAGATATTTTCGAGTCCAGCATCGACATTCTCAGCAGCAAGCCAATTTTTCACTCTTCACCTTCCACATGATGTATTTACATCCAGCATACAAAAACGAGCAAATCATATTCTGCATCATTTCATCACATAACTAATCGACATGTCTAACTTTTTTTAAATTCATTGTATAGAAAGTTTATTGAAAAACAAAAAGCACTAGCAAAAGGATTAATCGACTAAAAATAAGTTTAGACATCATTGCTCGAAAAGCAAGCGCATCTGCGAACGCTCACATGACATAATAGTGATATATCACTTGACGAGTTTTTCAGGGTTTGCTTAATTTTTATCTTTATAATTATTTGTGCTGAAGGTAAATTTTGGAGATAGTTAGCTGGTTGACTCGGCTAATGAATACTTATGGTCTCATTAGCCAAGTCAAAAAATAAAACAATCTGAAGGCAGGATGTGAAACACTCCACACTTAAAGACTATAACAAGAACGCACCGCTAACTGATCACCTTTTTTTACCGCTTGGTATTTTTTATAAAAAAGCTTATCGACTTCTCGAAATTGTTTGGGTGCGCTTTTAGTGCGGTAACGGCGAAGCTGACTGGGTCCGCCGTTGTAGGCTGAGTAGGTGGCACGGGCTAAGTTGTCTAGTTTGCCGGTTTTTGTGTGTTCCTTTTTGCGTATGGCATAACGCTGTAAGTAGTGAAGCAAAATTTCGGTTCCGGCTTGTGCATTGTAAACTAAATCCCATTTCAACGGATGAAGGTCATAGAAGCCACGCCATACTCGTGGATTGATTTGCATAATACCGACATCACCGGTGCCAGAGCGCAGTGGCATGCGTTTGCCTTTTTGATTGACAAACTGACGCCAACAACTTTCTTGCCAGGCGGTGGCATAGACCAAACTCTGGAAGACGTCATGAAAACGCTGATCTAACGGGGCGCTATTTATTTCATCGTTGATCACAAAGCTTAGCACTTGATTCACCATGGGCAAATAGGTTTCCATGTCATCCTTTTTTGGCACCCAATTATTGAGTTTTTTCACCATCTTTTTATCAAGTTTATTCGCCGCCCAGGCTTTGCTAAAAAAGAAATCTAGCCAATCATTAAGCAAATGACTTTGTGGTGCTAATGGTAGTGATAGCTGCCGGAAACCTAATTCTTTTCGTAGACCTGGATCAACGTGATCTGAATAGTTTAATGGATCTTGCGCTTCGCTGCTGTGCGGAATTAATATGCGAGCCAAGCGCCGCAAACCATTTAAGGAAATATCAATGTTCAAGGCGGGTCCAAGATTATCCATGGCTTGCAATGCATCCGCCGCCGTGATGAAGGCTAAATAATGCAACATTGATGTTTGATTATCTTGCCGAGGGCTCACTTGGCGCAACAGCGGGCCGAGTTGCTGCCACATGTGAATAAATAGCTGGCGCACCGGGTCTTGGTGGGGTTGAAATGAAGTGATCGATAGCGCATCAAATAAATCATAGCGTAAATCGATCAGCGTATTTAACAGCGCTGATGTTAATTCACTGTCATGAGTATCTTTGGCCACTGATTTGACAATAAATGTAGTGAATGCATCCAAGGCCTCTAGTCGGTGCTGTAACCGTTGTTGTTCTGCATGAGTCAGCATCGGTTCCTGGATGGACGCTGTCGTGGTTGGTGACGTTGGCGCTTCAAATTGTATTATGCCGTCAATACCGGTGGCGCTGGCCGTTACCGAGGTGATAGCAATGGAGTCCAATAGACTCGCCACCTGAGTTGCCTGCTGCTTAGGAATCACTGTTGGTAGAAATGCCTTGAGCTGGTTAATCGGTTCCTTCAGATCAATCTCCACCGGTGCATAAATTGTCGGTATCAAATGTTGAAAGTTTTGCCATATCCCATTGGAAATGGGATCCGCTTGACCATCCGGGGTTAGCAATGCGGTTTTTACCACGTGTACGTGTAAACGATCACCTTGGCTGGCGACGATTATTTTTTGCAAGACTTCCAGTTGACCGTGCCAATCGATAGCCAGCATACAATTGTCACCCATGGGGGTGCCCACACGTACCCTCGCCTGACTCGTCATACGAAGATAGTGATTGTGGGTATCGGTACGTAAGTTGGACAATTGAATGAATTGACAACCGGTGCCATCATCGTTCAAGCGAAGGGTATCATTTTTTCCGGTAAAAACTTGATCACGTACCACCCGTTCGATGAACTGACTATCAATATGCAGAGGGACTTGTATTTCAGCGGCATAAAGCAAACGTTGCTCGATAAGCAGCCAGCCCAGTAATAAACCAAAAACACCGAAGCGCCATACATTCATAAAATTATTCATCCGCACCCATGATTGCTAACCCCCAAGTAGATTTTGATGAATTATCACTCATGTTGCGCATGTCCTGGTGCGAAATATGAGTATTAATTCTTTCTGAATACGACATTATCTTCAAAACAGTTGGCGGTATCAATGTCTGTGTTAGTTTTTGAATTTTTGCCAAGCAATCGGCATCTGCATTGCAGCCCGATCCAGCTACTGATTCAAGTCTTTTTCTTTCGCCAAATAGCTATAAGGTAATTGCAAATAATTAAATAGATGGGCGGTCTTCGGATAGGATTGCTTTCGTAAAATGCTGGACAAATTGATGCCGACGGCCAAATAAACATTGCGTTGTCTCGGGCCTGTTGCGCTGGCCTCATAGCCTCGGGCAAAAAATCCCAGATGTAATTCGAGTAAACGCATGGTGGGATTTTGAATGGTATTGATTCCTTCCATTTTGATGGCCATCAGATATTTTAAACCTTCATAGTCGGTGAACACATCCTTTTTTGACCACGTGGGTAGATATTCAACCCGAAAATCAATAAGACGATTTAACGTGGGAGAAAGATAGGCATAATAACCCACAATATCACCGACCAGGTTCATCACCGCATCTTGGTAAGAAAAACCAAAGGCACTAAAACCATCGCCTAACTCCATAAAACTTAATAAACCTAGACTGGACAGGGCCGCGTATCGTGCCGCGTTTTTTTTGGAGTAATGCCAAGCCTCAAAGCGATGAGCAAGTAACTGTGTTAATGCATAGTTGCTATAAAAATGCCCCAGCTTGTCTGCCCCGCCATGCTTGGTGTTACGGGTAAACCAGTCTTCGGATTTAAAGTGTAATTCTCTGTCGCCGTAATCCCAGGTAAATGCACCCCATGCGGTAATTAGCGTGGCGCCTACCACGTTTGTCAGCAATACTTTTTGTTCTTTGTCTAAGGTTGGACGGGACAATGTTTGCGCTGCTCCAGGTTTCGCTTGCAGACAAATGAGCGCCATCACTATCATGCCTATCAATAAACGTCGCCAGCCACTCGCCAACATTGCCAATACCATTGCTCCTATCTGTCCCTGTGTTCGCTTTCGTTGTCGTCTGATAACCCCAATTGTATCCTATTTCATGCCACAAAAATATTATATTTCAATAGATTAGTTGACCAAACCTGGCAGTCCGTCGTGTTACGCTAACGCCAACACGACCTACCGGATTTTTCTTCAGTCGCCAATACAGCCAGGTTTGAATTATACTGAGTAAAAATATATCCTATACGGTATATACCATATGAGGAGGCACTTTATGGGAACCCAAGTAGCAAAGATATTTATGAATGGCCGAAGCCAAGCAGTTCGATTACCCAAGGAGTATCGGTTTGATACGGATGAGGTCTATATCTCAAAGCAAGGTCAAAAAATCATTATTACCGCAAAGAAACCAACATGGGATGAATTCTTTGATTCTAAGCCCGCTTTTGATGATGACTTCTTGGCTGGCAGGATGGACTCTGAACCACAAGAAAAGAGGCGGGGGGTAATCGTACTCTAAATCTGTCTGAGTAAATAGCATTTCAAAACCTGGCCCCTTTAGAACCATCACCATCCATACCCAAACAATATAGGATGACGCAAACCCTGCGACAGTGAGTGGTTACCAATTAATTTTTCCCCATTGGCCATTTTGTTTTTCTAGGTTAAGCTCTGCTTTTTGCCAGGCTTTTGAAGGTATCACCACGTCACCGGAAACGGTTTTAAGTTGGTTTATTGCAACCACGGCGACAGCCGATTCGACATTTAAGTTAAAACCACCTATTCTGAGATCAATTTCTTGATAGTTATTAAATAATTGTTTTAAAAATGCTAAGCGTTGGGAGGACATGCTGGTTATTTTTTGCAAAACATCCAAATCTTTCGATTGATAGGCGATTAAGAATTTTTGCAATTTTTCACCGACGATATCCACATCCGAGCGTGGCGGGGTGGCATTTTGTTGTGCTTTTGCGGCTAAGGCCGTTTGATACGCCGTATTATACGTGTCCAATGCTTCTGTTAAAGTTTGCAATGATGCCTCATATTCTGATTTTGCCTTTGGATAATCACGTGATGCCAAATAGTCATTGGCTTGTATATTTTGTTGTTCACCAAGACGGGTATTTCCTTCAGCTTCAAACATCTGATTTTTTACCCAGCGTTCAGCATTAAGTTCTGTCAGTTGACGGCGCTTTTGGATAATCATTTGCTGTTGCTTTGTTATTTTTGTTTGAATTTCTTTTATTTCTTTATTTATCTTTGCTTGTTTTTCTGTAGCCAATGATTGGTTCAGTACAGCTATCGCTTGGTTGAGTTGTTTTCTTGTTTCTAGGTAGGCACGATACGCTTTATCGTGTGTATTATCCTCCAGAAATTTCTGAGCTGTTTTTGAAGATTGCAAGGCATTTTGGTAAATTTTTTCGCTATCCTTAACCACATCCCGTGTATTTCCCCGTTCTGTCATTTGTTGTTTTATTTTATTATATTCACTAGTGAGCTGTTGATTCACCGCAATGAGTTTTTTTATGTTTTTATCTCGTTGGTTATTGACAGACAGTGTCTCCGCCTCAGCGAATAGTTTACTGGCTTGGCTAAAATAAAATAGCGCTTGCTCATAGGATGTCAACGCTTCTTCGTAATATTGGTTTGTTTCATGTTCACTGGCCGAGCTACGGATGTCCTCGGCGAGTTTTTTAAATTGCCGGGCTTTGACTAATGTGGTTGGCGCATAGACCTCTGCATTGGCAATTAATGCATTATCCGAGTAATTAATCGCTTGTTTTATTTTTCTCCTAACATCCAGTTTGACTTTTTCAAGATCATTTTTGATCGTTTGCAGATGATTGTTTTCAGTCACCTCATTAGCAGCATTTTTGGCCTCGTTATATTTTAAATGTGCCTTGTTCAGCTGTGCTAAAACCTTCGACATGGCTAAACGTGCGTTATCATATTGGTGTTGTTTTATATACCCTTCAATTTTCCCAAACAAGCCTAAGGCTTCTGTTTCAAGGGCATTAGCTGCCTGAAATATTTCTGCTGCACGATTGCCCGCATCAGCATTGGCCGCGATGGTTTTGGCAAAAGCAATGTTTTCTAAAGCAGCGTCGATTGAGGACTGGGTGGCAAGCAAATCTTCCGGAATGTTTGCTTGTGGCACGGGTAGCTCCAGCGGGTGATCTTCTGGCAATAGCACGGGTTGGTATTGTTTTTTATAAAAGACATAACCTGCAGCCCCGATAAATAGTAACAGTAACAAAACACCAATCCATGTTTTTTTATTGGAGTGATGCTGGTTATCGTTTAAATCACTCAGTGGTGGTAATTGTATAACTTGGGTCGGTGCTTCATCATCGTCCTCAAACACCTGCTGGCTTGAATGACTCAATGGATCGCGACTTCCATGATTGTCTTCTAAGAAATTGGGGCGAGATAATCGATCGGTCTCTGAAAGATATAATCCAGCGCGAGCAGGATCGTCATTCAATTGACGCATTAAATGAAATAAGGTCTCCGATAAAGAGCATGCATCATAAAAACGGTCGTCAGGACCTTTTTTAATCAGGGTACGAATAATATTTGCTAGTTCATCAGATACGTTTGGCGGAAAAGAAACCTCATGCTCTTCATGACTGTAGGCTAATTTACCGATAATGCCTAAGATTGAATTGCCACTTAACGGTGTTGTTCCGGTCATCATTTGCATCATGACAATACCTAGCGAATAAAGATCGCTGCGACTGTCTACTGACTCACCACGGGCTTGCTCGGGTGACATATAATGAGGGGTGCCGACTAACTCACCGGTAACAGTGAGGTTAGATTCCTCCCCAGCGACGATACCAAAGTCTGCGATTTTGATACGTCCGCTTTCCTCGATCATGATATTGGCTGGCTTAATATCCCGGTGTACCATGTCGTAAGAATGAGCAAAGGCTAACCCATTGGCAACCTGGTAGGCAATATTCATTGCTTTGCCCACATGCATGTCTTTATGCTTGAGCATATAGTCTTTGAGCGTCAGACCAGAACAATACTCCATGACGATATGAAATTCTTCGTCGGTTTTTAAAATATCAAAAATACGAATGATATTTTCATGGTCGAGCCTGGCCATGGCTTGCGCTTCACGGATAAAACGTTTGGTGAAAGCGGGATCAGTATAATACTGTGGATGTAATGTTTTAATGGCAACCTGGCGACCCAGTGTGGTATGCGTTGCTAAATAAACAATGCCCATGGCACCACGTGCGATTTCTTGTATCACCTGGTATTTATTGGCGATGATCGTTCCGTTCATAATCGTTAAATTATTTAATCAGTGATATCAAACGATGGAAATATCCTTACATTGTAAGTTCTTTATAGCGACGCACCAGATTGGCAAACAAGGTGGATATAACGGCCTAAATGCAAAAAAGACGGATGTTTGTACATGGTCAACTCCATTTGTAAAATATCTTCAAAACTGATTTTATCCCGAGCTTCTTTACGCATATAATCATAAAAAACCCGAATGCCTGATTTTGACACTACGCTATAGTTTAATTCCTGTAACCAGCTATACAATTGGCGTGGTTCAATGGGATTGGTTGGGGTCAAACCGTCAACCTCGCCCCGGAAACAGCCCGTATTGATTTTTCTTAAGTTACCTTGGACTAAATTTCTGAATTTGAGCGCATCAAGATTATAAAACGCCAACGATAAATAACCCTCTTCCGCGAGCAATGACTTTAAAATCACTAACGTTTGCCTAGGATCAACCTGCCATTCCAATACCGCGTGGCATAATATCACATCAAACGACTCATCACAGGCAGCAGCGAACGATTGTATCGCTGCATGGACAAACTGAAGATTGCCTGAACCAAGTGGCGGCGGCTCAGATTGTTGGGCAATTGATAGCATTTCCTGAGAGATATCGCACAACACCACTTGATGTCCCATGGCCGCCAATTGTTTTGCTAAATAACCAAAACCACCACCGGCATCAAGAATTCTTAACGGTTTGTTATGCGTTAAGCGGGGAATGGTTTGCCATAAATCGTGCTGCAAAATTTGTAAGCGCAGTTTACCCTTCGCCGAGTGATAAATATTCTTTTCAAATCGATCGGCTAATCCATCAAAATTCTTGTCTGTTTGCATGCGGTTTATTTACTCTTAAGCATCGGCGGGTCTGCCAACCATTAAACAGTACGAAGTATACAACGCAATCCTTTAAGCTGAGTGGTTAAATTTTAAGCGCGTCCTTTTCTTGACTCTATCAACCACAGGTATATAATTTAGACATGCGTAATGGGAAAATTTTCCCAACAATGGATGAATTATGATCGACTCAACCTCAAAAAAAATTCTTACGTCCGCGCTCGTCAAAATCCTATGTCCCTTAGTGCGCATTTTGTTACACAACGGCATTTCATATGGCGCTTTTGTTGATATTGTCAAAAAAGTTTATATCGACATCGCGACCAATGAATTCATGGTAGCGGGCAAACGCCAAACCGTGTCACGGGTGGCAACCATTACGGGTTTGTCACGCAAAGAAGTGCAGCGGGTAAACAATATCGAGCAGCATGATGAGTCTGAGCAAATCAAACGCTATAATCGAGCGGCGCGTGTTGTTTATGGCTGGGTGCATGACCCCAAATACAGCGCAGCCCCCCATCAAACCGCTATATTGCCGTTCGACGGTGCTCAAAAAAGCTTTTCTCTGCTGGTCAAAGAGCACAGTGGCGATATGCCACCCCACGCAATTTTAGATGAACTACTGCAAGCCGGGGTAGTCGCTTGCGATCAACACAAAAACATATCGTTGTTAGAACGTGCCTATATTCCTAAAACAGCGAATGAAGATAAATTACGTATTTTGGGGATGGATGTATCAGGTTTACTCAACACCATTAATCACAACATTTACCACTCGCAAGAAAAACCTTTATTTCAACGTAAAGTCTATTACGACAATTTGCCCAGTGAGTGCTTGCCAGAATTGCAAACCTTATTGGCAGAACATGGCCAATCCTTGCTGGAATTTCTCGACCAATGGATGGCAAAGCGAGATCGCGACATTAACCCAAACGTTAAAGGTAGCGGGCGTAAAGCCGCCGGCATCGGTTTATTTTACTTTGAAAATACCCTTCCACAAGGTTTCCAACCATGATCACATGCAATAAGGAATGGGCACGCAATAACTTCCCTGTTTGGCATCTCATCTTCAGCCTGCTTCGCCTAAAGCGCCTACTGTTGGCGCCCGTTATTCCATCACAAAAACTCAAAATAGAGCGACTATTCCTTCGCTTTTGTTCTCTCAGAACGAACAAATACAAACCAAATCTGAGCGCCAAACAGGGAAGATATCACGTACCCATTCCTAACGTTCGCGTTTTGGCCTTGTTGTTTAGTGTCACATTATTTGCCTGTACCGGCGGCGGTGAAGACGGTACCGGCCTGATCGAAGACAATCCATCACCGTCGATTTTATCCATCGGAATTATCAATGATGGGGACGCTATGACAGTAAACAATATCAGCTATCAAATCGACGCTAGCCGTATCTTGGTGGATGGCCTCAGCCGTTCCCCTGAAGCTTTAACCCAAGGCATGGTTGCCACCGTGCTTGGTCGTATCAGCTCGGAAAACCAGGCAATGGCTGACAGCATTATTGTTCATACCGCACTTGCGGGTCCTATCACTCATATGGATCTCAGTGATCAAGGCATCGGCAGTTTGGACAGTCTGGGACAGAAAATTTTAATTTCCGAAAGCACGCTTTTTGACAGTGCAATGGCTGGCATAGCAAGCCAACTTGAGCTAGCCATTGACGACTTTATTCAAGTACATGGGTTTACGCTCAGCAACGGTATCATTTATGCCACACACCTACGATTCATTGACGCATCATCGGATGAAGCCAGCACGTTTTATGTCACCGGTGTTATCCATCATCTGGATATGGCAACAGAAACATTGACTATCGGAGAACTCAAATTAGATTACAGTGGTGTCGACCAACAAACCAAATTAGATGTTAAAAATGAACAATTGGTACAAGTCAGCAGCGCCACCCCGTCAACCAATCAATCGCCATTTTTTCTGATCGATCAAATTCATTTTATTGATCCAGCCGCTTTACTTAAGGATTCGTTAGAAAATCCTCGCGTCGTTATTCAAGGCATTTTTGAATATGACAGCAGCTCAGTAAAAAAACTCAATGGACAAATTGTACAACATCAAGATCTTGCCGCTGGTGGTGGAGATTCAACTAACAATAACCGTCCGCCTGCTACCAGTGCACCAAGCGATGCCCTCAATGCCATGACACCGGTATTAACCACATCTGAAGGGCATTTTTCCAGCGATGGCATGTTTATTATTGAACGTGTCCAGTGACTTTATCAATTTGGAGGAGAATTAACATGAAAAACAGGATACCCTATCAAAAACCGCGAAACCATCTCAAGCCGGTAAAATACCTTATGATGGGTATTTTAACCTCACTGTTACTCACCGCTTGCCTACAAATAGAAGAGCTGCAAAACGAAATACTATCGCCACCCGCCGTGAGTAGTAAACAAGTTGCACTCGCGCCATCAGATAATTGCAATGAATTGCAAAGTTATTTAACCGATGCATTATTAGAGAATTATACCAAACAAAACTATTACGGATATCAGCGAGGGCCGTTCCTACCCGCCGCAGGGGGAACAGGCGGCGGCGCAGAAAGCGATGCGATCAACAGCAGCTTGCCGCCCTCCTCCCCCAGCGATGTTTCAAAAACCAATACCCAAGAAGCCGGTGTCGACGAACTGGATTGGATTAAAACCGATGCAGATGGACATATCTATATCGCTCAAGCCAATACTTTATATATTGTGGATGCCTATCCGCCGGAAAACATGCACTCATTAAGCAAAATCGATCTCGGCATGAACATTAACGGCTTATACATCGATGAAAAAAACCAATATGTGGTCGCCATCGGCAATAAAAATATTATTTATCCTTATGCTGATGGCGCCATTGACGTGTTACCGGTGACCGATATTTTACCGAGAAAACCCTATGAAATTGAGCCTCCTCAGTTTATTCTCAGCTTTGTTAACATGGCTGAAAAACAACAACCGATCATCTCAAAAACCATCCACCTTGACGGTAATTTCATTAGCAGCCGCCTGATTGACGATCGCATTCATTTGGTTTCAGGCTTCCAGTTTTCCCAACTCAATAAAAAGATAGAAACCACTGAGTTTTATGACCTGCTCAACCAATATCAACGGGCAAAACAAGATGAAAATGATGCATTAAGAGATCAATTAAGAATAGCGATTCAGCAAGCCATTCAACAAGCACTCAATGCTTCCCCCATGGCGGCGTATTTACCGCAGGTGAACATCGCCGCTGATAACAACAGCACTGCACAATTATTAACACAATGTATGGATATTTTAAAACCCGATCTGATCATTACCCCGCCACAATTGTTAAACGTGACCACCATTACCAGTGACGGCAGTCAAATTTCGTCCACCGCCATTATGCAAAACGGTTGGGAAACTTATGCATCGAAAAAAAGCCTCTATGTTTCTCAAGCCAGCTATGGTTGGTTTTGGGCCAGCGACGAACCCCCTTCCACAGCGATTCATAAGTTTGACATATCGGCTGAAAAACCCATCTACCTAGCTTCCGGTCAAATCGCAGGTACCACCAATAACTCATTTGCTTATAGCGAATACCAAGACTATTTACGTGTCACCACCACCGAATCCCGCTTCGATCCTGTCACCAATCAAAACATCATGTCGAACCATTTATTTATCTTGGAGCAACAACCGGGTGAATTGGCCGTTGTTGGGAGTGTCAAAAATTTTGCACCCGATGAGCAAATTTTTGCAAGCCGGTATATTGATGATGTGGCATTCGTAGTCACATTTCGACAAACCGATCCGTTATTTGCCTTTGACTTATCGGACCCGCAGGCACCGGTGATTAAAGGCGAACTCAAGATTCCCGGTTTTAGCTCGTATATGCATCCCATCGATAAAACTCACTTATTAACGATTGGGCGAGGTGGCGATGAAACCCAGGCGGATAATACCCTGCAACTGCAAATTTTTGATGTCAGTGATTTGACCAACCCGATTCGCACCGCCGCACATACCCTGTCCGATAGCGAGCAAGGATATAGCTGGAGTGAAGCCCTATCTAACCATCATGCGTTTTCTTATTACTCCCCGCTGGAGCTGCTGGCCATTCCGTTTAGCAACAATAATTGGGAAAAACGGGCGCACACCTCGGGCATTGGTCTATTTTCTATTTCTTTAGAAAACGGCATCTCCCACCTTGGCACTATTGATCACGATGAGTTTTTTAATTCACCTTGCGAAAAGCTTCCACCTGATGGGACGCCTGCTCCCATTATTCCTTGCGAGCCCGATTATCTGCCTTGGGGAACGCAACCGAACCGAACCGTTTTCATGAGTGATGAACAAAACACTTTAATTTATACCCTATCAAATGTCGGAATTAAAGCGGTTGATACTGCTAATATAACCAATGTCGTAGGAGATTTGAGATATATTAACCCATAAAAACTAAACTACCATCGCCAATAATGCATCATTAATCCTAATGCGATGTACGTCGTGCTAAATAAATACGGCACACTAAAAGCATAGTGTTAAATAAGGTCGGTGAATACGTCAATATTGAGTGACCTGGCAAGTCAGACGCCCCCAAGCCAGGCCACTCATATCGCTTATAAAGAGCAGTCTATGCTTTGCAGCCGACTTATTTTTATCCAAGCACGCTAACCTTTTGGATTAAGGGTCTATCTCTATGAAGATTTTTGTCACTGGCGGTTCCGGTTTTTTTGGGCAACGACTCATCAAACGTCTAATCGCTGACCAACACCAAGTCAGCGCACTTGTGCAATCGAATGAAAAAGCACATGTTGTGCAAGATCTTGGAGCGACCCCTATCATCGGCAGTTTAAATAATATCTCCAGTTGGCAAAGTGCCATGGCCCATCATGAGATATTTATCCACGCAGCAACCCCCGCCAAATATTGGGCGACCTGGCGTTTTTTTGACGAAAACATTATTCGCCCAACCCAGCTATTATATAAGATAGCAAATAAACACCAAATAAAACGTTTTATCTACCTCAGCTGTGAATCAGCCATGTACAATGAAAAATCGCTCGATGGTGTTGACGAGACTTTTCGTTTTGTTCCCGCCAATTCCAATTACGGCGCGGCAAAACAAGAAGCTGAGCGTTTATTAATAACCACCTCATCCAATACCCAATGTATTATTTTACGACCTGCATTTTTATGGGGACCGGGTGTACCCTCGCTGAAAACCATTCAGCAAAGAGTCACCCAAGGAAAATTTATGTGGATTGATCATGGTAATGTCATGATGGAAACCGTGCACATCGACAACCTGGTCGAAGCCACTTGCCGATCCTTAACTCAGGGTAAAAATAAAAACATTTATTATGTGACAGACGACCACCCACGTACCGTAAAAGAAATGATTGGTTTATTATTAGCAACCAGAAATATCACGCCAACTGAACGCAGTATCCCTCATAATATTGCTAAAATATTTGCCTCTGTTTTTGAGACGATCTGGAAAAGTTTGCATATTCCCTTCCCGCCACCCTTTACCCGTTTCGAGTACTCCTTTGCCAGTTTACCGCGTCGTTACAATATCGGAAAAATCAAAACCCATATGAATTATCGATCGGTCATCAATTTTGACCAAGCGCTCAAAGAAATGCGTGACAGTCATCGAGAACAAGTCTGAATATATCATTTTGACGTTGTAACCATAGCCATCATTAAAACGTGCCACACACGTGCGAGGAAGTCGCAAACCTATGTGACTTTTCCGAGCGACTTATGTTAGGTTTTTAAAACGTGCTTTACCCATAAGATGGCCAGCTATAGCACTGAAACGTGCATCAAAAGCCTAATAATTAGGCTGTGTTTGCATAAGAAGTGGCCAACATAATAATTTGCGGCGTTATCACCTGAGTCGTCTATTGTTGCTAGCTCCCTGCCTGCAGTCATCAAAACACCTCCCTTAATCTAAGGGCCGAATCAGAAAGCTATCGGGCACCTATTAATCGCACTTCCAGAAGGGTGTTGTGCTCGAATGATTCATTATAGGATCAGCATAATTCGCCTAATGAATTAACCATAGCTTATATACGTTTTCCGTAAATCATTCCGTTAAATTTTCTGATTTTTTAAACTTTTTCCTCATTAGGTCTTGAATTTATACCGCATACCCTTATATTATTGGAGCTAGTTATGATTTGATAAATATCCAATTATGCTATTCAACATTGCACTTTATTCAGCACTTTTCAGAAGTCCCCTTCATGTTTTCTCCTGTGGGTTGCCATGTATGATTTGCAATTGAACATTTTACTTATTTGATTTTAGAGGAATAATACATGGTAACTGGTACTGTGAAATGGTTTAACGAGTCTAAAGGTTTTGGTTTCATTTCACCTAACGATGGTAGTGCGGATGTATTTGTCCATTTTTCTGCCATTGCAAGTGAAGGTTTTCGAACCCTTGCCGAAGGACAAACCGTTAGCTTTCAGGTAGAAAATGGCCCTAAAGGACCACAAGCGACTCAAGTAACTGTACAAGGTTAATTGATGTTGTTTGTTTGACTTATGCCGCCTCACAACTCACGTTGTGAGGCGGTGTATTGAATACGCTTTCAACAAGCGATTCATGATTAATTTATCGTTCCATCCCCTTCAGTCATTGCCCTACACCTCGCTCTTATTGGTCAAACACGCGCAGCAATATTAAATAATCGATGAAAGTTTTCTGTGGTTTTTTCGGCAATGTACGCTATCGGTTCGTCACGTAAATGCGCAATATATTCAGCGACATATTTAACATAAGCAGGCTGATTTGATTGGCCTCGATGGGGCACGGGCGCTAAATAAGGCGAATCAGTTTCAATCAGTATTTTGTCAATCGGCATTTTTTTGGCAACATCTTGCAATGTTTTGGCACTTTTAAACGTCACAATACCAGAAAATGAAATATAAAAATTCATTGCCATGGCCGCTTGCGCCATCTCCCAGTCTTCCGTAAAACAATGCATGACACCCCCCACCTCAGCCGCATTTTCTTGCTCAAGGATGCTGAGCGTATCTTGTTTCGCATCACGCGAGTGAATGATGAGTGGTTTATTGGTTTGCCTGGCCGCCTGAATATGCCGACGAAAGCGATCTTTTTGCCAGTCCAATTCACCTTCGCTACGAAAATAATCTAATCCGGTTTCACCAATGGCAATGACTTTGGCATTGTCTGCCGTGCTGATCAATTGAGTTAAACTGGGCTCAACCCCTTCTCGGTGATTCGGGTGTACCCCAACTGAAGCCCAGACTTCGTCATAAGAAGCTGCTAGGGACAATACCTCAGGCAGGGTTTCCCAATCAATGGAGACACACAAAAACTGTGAAACATGAGATTGTTTAGCCATCGCCAAATAATTATCGACAGCCTGTCTGTCGTGTGCGCCTTCTAGGCAGTTAAGATGGCAATGGGAGTCAACAAACGAAAACGACATCGTGTATCCTTAACGTAATATACGCTGAATTGCGAAAAAAATAATGGGAAATATAAAAATCATTTATGATACATACTCGTAGCGTTTGATATTTAGGTGTTGAGTGCGACGCATATTTTTGTTCTGGCAAGGCGAAACGACGAGTAATAGTCATTCTTATTGCGAGGAGCTTCAACGCAGCCAGAGCGAAAATAGGCAAGCGATAAAGCCTAAATATCAGACGCTACGAGTATACTTAGGAATGGATCAATTTACATCGTAAAGGTGACTCGATCCGATGTTAGCGTACCCGCTAACTGACTCTCTATTTTTTTTTGTGCATCACCCTCATCTAAAAACTGGACACCAATACCCGGTGATCGATTGTTTTGCGCACCTGTTGGGGTAACCCAAATCACTTTTCCGGCAATGGGTATTCTTTCCGGGTTTTGCCACAACGTCAATAATACAAATACATTATCACCTAAGGTAAAATCTCGTTGGGTACCGATAAACAAGCCTCCGTTTTTAACGAAAGGCATATAGGCCGCATAGAGCTGCGCCTTGTCTTTCACGGTAATATTTAGCATGCCACCACCCGCAGCGGGCTTGGATACTGAAGAATGATCATCCATACTCATTTTCCCCCAGATTAGGAATGGTTGCCGATGGCTGCGAAACTCAATAGCACATCCTCTATTAATAAGAGTGGATTCGGGTTTGAGGCCTGACAAGCTTGAGCGCTAATTAATTTTTGATAGACTTGTAGCAACGCTTGCACCGAACATTGACGGGCGATGGTGCGCAATGGTTCAATTAAATCAGGATTGTTTATCATCGGTGGCTGCGGTGCAAATTTTAGCCGGACTAAATCAATCACCCAACTCGACATCCAATATAACGACCCTTCCAAACCAATCTTTAGTGCCACTTGAGCCGTATCGATGACACTTGATTTATGGCCTCGCAGATCAATTAGCGCGTTAAAAAAAGCCTCTCGCTGCTGAAATATTTCTTGCTGAACAAACGCCAATGCCACTAACGGTGCACCGTTCGCCAAGGCAAGTAACACTTGGCATTCGCTGGCTGTTTTCTCGGGTAATTGTTGCTGTAACCAGGATTGAAACAAGTCCCCGCGAGGTAAAACAAAAGTGAGCGGTTGGCAACGACTTCTCACCGTCGGTAACAACGCAGATGGCTTATGAGTGCTCAGTAAAATCAATGTATCAGCCGGGGGTTCTTCCAGCGATTTTAGCAAACTATTGGCTGCCGCACGATTCATCAGATGGGCCGGACTTACGATCACAATTTTTTGTTTACCAAGATGCGGCGTAAGCGTTAAAAATTGGTGAATTCCTCGCACCTGATCAATGGTGATATGTTTGGATTTCTCCAACGGTCTCACAATCAAAATATCAGGATGGTTTCCCACATCCCATAAATGACAGGAAACGCAATCACCACAGGCTTGCTCTAATGAGGCGCTATGCTTGCACAAGGAGAATTTAGCAAAGTTTTCTGCGAAATTCATTTTACCTAGGCCTTCTGGACCTAACAAAAGCAAACCATGGGGAAGCCGCTGTTGCTTGGCTCGCGATATCAAATCCTGCCACTCATTTTGCAACCATGGATAGAGACTCATTCGGTCATCACCGCGGCTAGAATATGATCTAAACTTTGCTGCACTTCAACCAAGGGTCTTTGCGCATCAATCACCCGGTAACGATGCGTCGTCTGGCGAGCCATTGCTAAATAACAAGCACGCACTTTCTCGAAAAAAATCATTGCTTCCTGTTCAAAGCGATCGGCTTGGCCGCGCAAACTGGCACGTTGCAAACCCACGCTCACCGGTAAATCAAATAACAAGGTCAAATCCGGACGCAATAAGCCTTGCACCCATTGCTCGATAATTGCAATGCGTTGGGTTGCTACATCACGCCCCCCCCCCTGATAGGCATAGGTCGCATCGGTAAAACGATCACAGACAACCCAGTGACCTTGTGCTAGCGCGGGTTTAATTACTTTTTCCAAGTGATCTGCACGTGCAGCAAACATTAATAAAATTTCTGCATCAACAGATACATTTTTATTTTCTGAATCTAATAATAGTCCACGTATTTTTTCCGCCAACGGTGTACCACCCGGTTCTCGGGTCACAATGACAGATTTCCCTGCAGCATCGAGTTTGGCTCGAATGTATTCAATATTTGTTGACTTACCAGCGCCATCCCCGCCTTCTATGGTGATAAACACAACTACTCCTGAATTGACTCATTTTGGGCAGTCGATGACTGCGGATAACTGCGATAATTTCTGCGAGGTGTTAATTGATAGCTTTTGACGGCTTGGTTATGCTCGGCAAGCGTTTTGGAAAAATGATGGAATCCAGTCCCCTTGGCGACAAAATAGAGTGTATCTCCCTCGGCCGGATTTAATGCCGATTCAATAGCATGACGACTCGGTAAGGCAATGGGCGTTGGCGTTAACCCTTTTCGCACATAGGTGTTATAGGGAGTATCTTTTCTCAAATCTTTGCGTCGTAAATTGCCTTGGTAGCTATCTCCCATGCCGTAAATCACCGTCGGATCGGTTTGCAAGCGCATATTTTTTTGCAAACGTCGTACGAAGACCCCGGCGATTTGTGGTCGCTCTGCTGAAATGGCGGTCTCTTTTTCAACGATTGATGCCATAGTCAGCGCTTCGTAGGGTGTTTTGTAAGGCAAGTCCAGCCTGCGATTTTGCCAGGCCTCATTTAAAACACGGTGCAACGCCACATTGGCTCGCCGCAAAAAATTAATATCCGACGTCCCTCTGGGAAAATGATAGGTATCTGGCAAAAACTGCCCCTCAGGATGTTCGCCGGGTCGACCGATTTTTGCCATCACAGCCAAACCTGCGGTGTTCTGCAAGCTATGCTTAATTTTTGGGTGGTCATGTAAGGCGGAGATTAACTGCTGGAATGTCCATCCTTCAATCACCGTCAAAGCATATTGCTTCACTTTTCCTTTCACAAAATGCTGTAAAAGTGTCCGAGGGGTCATCTCACCGCTAATTTGATACTCACCGGCTTTGATATTGCGATCCAGCGATTCAAGCCGGGCCAGCCAGACTAAATATTGCGCATTGTCGATGATTTTCTGTTGCTTCAGTTGTTGAGCAACATCACCCAAATGAACGCCACGCTGCAAATCAAAATCCACGGGTTCAGTGATACCAATAGGCTGCTCGGCGAATTGACTGATTCCCATCCAATGCCAAGCCAAAAAAGCACTGATGAGAATAATGGTAAGTCCAATCACTTTAAAGATGAGATTAATCATTTTGGCCAAAGAGCGGTTTTAATTGTTGTTGTAACACTTGGGTAAGGGCATGAGTTGTTAACATTTTCTTCTGCCCATGTTGCACAATGCTAGCAACTGGCCAGATACCAATGAGACTGTTTGTTAAAAAAACTTCATCGGCCTGGTTTAATTCTGAACAACTTATTGCACCAACATGGGTTTTTATCCCCAGCTTTTTAGCGATTTCCAGGACATGGGCTCGCATCACCCCGGCAACGCCTACCTTGTCCAGTGCAGAGGTGCTTAAACATTGCTCTCGAACCAGAAAAACATTGCTCATGGTGCCTTCAATCAGTTGATCATCGTTGTCGAATAACAGTCCTTCGACGATCGCTTGATCATCCCATTCCGCCCGCGCTAAAATATTTTCTAACCGGTTACAATGCTTGATGCCAGCAAGCTGAGGATTTAATCCTAATCGGGTTTGACAACAACGAACCGTACAAGGTCGGCTAGACAATGGGATGAGTGTGTCAGGCCAATCGGTCAAACTGATCAGGCGAGTCGCTGTGACTTGGCTGGGTACACCATAACCACGCTGGCCAGGTCCCCGAGTAATGATAATTTTTAATATCCCACGTGTCATCACGACAGCACCGTCATGCCATAACTGGTTAGCTTCTACCCACAACAGATCAGCATCGGGCAGAGGAATTTTTAAGCGTTGGCAGCCTTCTTGTAACCGTGCCATATGGGCATCCCAAAGCAAAAATACCCCATTGATTACCGCAATGGTCTCAAACACACCATCGCCATATTGAAACCCGCGATCGGAATGATGAACGGTATCAGCCTCCACCCCATTGATTAACACATGCGCCGTCATTGTTGCAATGCCATGATTAATCCTTTGGCTTTGGCTCGCGTTTCTGCTAATTCCCGACTGGCTTGTGAATCAGCCACGATACCGGCACCGGCCCGAAAAAAAATAGCCGTTTTATGTTGCTCGATGGTGCGAATCAGAATGTTCAAATCTAAATCGCCATCATGGTTTAAATATCCCATTGAGCCCGTATAAGCACGCCGCCGAGCTTGCTCCAATTCGGCAATGATTTCCATGCATCTCACCTTAGGACAACCGGTAATAGTACCCCCAGGAAAAACCGCTTTAATCAATCGTCCTGGACTATATTGCGCATCCAGAGTCCCTACCACATTAGAGACGATGTGGTGTACGTGAGCATAGGATTCAAGCACCATTAATTCATCAACTTTGACAGAGCCGGCAACACAAACCCGCCCTAAATCATTGCGCTCCAGGTCAATGAGCATGATATGCTCAGCCCGCTCTTTAGGGTGTTGAATCAACGCCTGTTTATGCTGTTGATCGAGTCCAGCCTCATCGTCCTGGGCTTGCCTGGCCGCCGTCCCAGCAATGGGACGCACCTGCACCTTATCTGCCGTTACTTTCACGAGGCGTTCCGGCGACGAACTAACGATATAAGAATCATCCCAATGCACTAAACCAGAAAAGGGTGCCGGATTTTGCTCTCTCAATTTAGCATAAAGATTGATAACAGAATGTTCAATGGGTAAAACACCCCCCCATTGGCGCGATAAGTTGACTTGAAAGATATCCCCATCTTTAATGTACTTTAGTATTTTTTCTATGTTGTTTAAATAGATGTTAGCATCTTCTTCAATCAGTTGAATGTCAATAGGTGATTGACATTTAACCCGTTGATGTAAGCCAAGTTGTGAAAAATCGCTTTGCATTTCAGGTAATAAATCACTAAAAGTCTGTTCAACCATGAAATAAGTTTGGCCTAACAAGTGATCCTGAACGAAAGCAGCTGGCATTCGAACCGCAAAGGCGGTGGGAAAATCGTCTTCGGCGGCGGGTAGGTTTAATGTAGTTTCAATCTGCTGTGCCAGCTCATAACCAAGATAAACAAACCATCCGCCACGAAATGGAATATCAATCGCCGCCTGCCTGGGTTGTCGTGCTTGCTGCCAGCTCATGTCCAATTGATCAAGGAAATCGCCATGACTGGCCTTGCGACCATCAACCCATAGCCCATATTGCGCATCAAGCACAATGGCTTGCTGGGGAAAGGCAAACAAAATATCGAAGCGAGCATGGCCATGGCCGGCTGCCACACTTTCTAATAAAAAGGGATAACGCTGAGGATTGAGCTGATGTAACGCCAATAAATCCACTGGCGTTTTGGATAACAAGTGATAACTAAACATGTGACTCACTTTGAGCCATTAGGGATAAGGTTGCATTTAATTCAACATCAAATTCAAATAACAAGCAAGCATGTCATTTGAATTTGCAAAGACAGGCTACGGTAATTTTCGCATGATAAGCGTGCCATTGGTTCCGCCAAAACCAAATGAATTCGACATGACAGTATTAATTTTCATTTCCCGCGCAGTACCTGGTATATAGTCTAAATCACAGGCGGGATCTTGGTTAAGTATATTGATTGTCGGGGGTGCTACTTGATCTCGAATTGCCAAGGCACAAAATGCCGCTTCAATACCACCAGCAGCACCTAACAAATGACCTGTCATCGATTTTGTTGAACTCATGGCAAGTTGATAGGCATGCGTTTCAAACACCTGTTTCACGGCAATGGATTCCGCCAAATCACCCACCGGTGTTGATGTACCATGGGCATTAATATAGTCCACGTCCGTGGTATTGATACCCGCATCGCGTAGCGCATTTTTCATGCATCGTTGTGCGCCTTCTCCATCTTGCGGTGGGGCAGTCATGTGATAGGCATCGGCGCTCATACCAAAACCAATCACTTCGGCATATATTGGCGCATTGCGTCGTTTGGCATGTTCGTATTCTTCCAACACGACAACGCCTGCGCCGTCACTTAATACAAAGCCATCACGATCTTTATCCCAGGGGCGACTGGCTGTTTCCGGGTCATCATTACGGCTGGATAAGGCTTTTGCTGAGGCAAATCCACCAAGCCCAGTGGGCGAGGTTGCCATTTCTGCGCCCCCAGCAATCATCACATCGGCATCGTCATAGCTAATCATTCTGGCCGCTTCACCAATATTGTGCGTTCCTGTGGTACACGCCGTCACAATAGCAAAATTTGGACCTTTCATGCCATACATCACTGACACATCACCGGAAATCATGTTGATAATATTGCTGGGTACAAAAAAAGGTGAAATTTTACGCGGCCCACTCGCAAGAAAATTATTGTGACCCTTTTCAATGCCTGTAAGACCTCCAATGCCTGACCCGATAGCAACACCAATGCGATCGGCATTCGCTTCTGTGACTTCAATGCCCGAATCTTCAATGGCCTCTTTGGCGGCGGCAATGCCGTATTGAATGAAAATATCCATTTTCTTGATTTCTTTTTTGGGGATGTAGTCAGTGGCTTCAAAACCCCAAACAGATCCGCCAAAGCGAGTAGAAAATTGCGAAACATCAAAATGAGTTATCGGCTTAATCCCGCTTTTACCGGCCAAGATATTTCCCCAAGCCTGTTTAATATTTAGTCCAACTGGAGAAACAATACCTAAGCCAGTAATGACAACCCGTCTTTTACTCAAAACTCACCCTCAAAACAAAATAATAGAATAATAGGAAATCAACACAATTACGTTACATCAGAAGATAAGGTATTACATATAAAACGCTAGAGATGCTCATCAAATAGTTAGCATTATTTATGCTTATCACCACGATCCGACACAGGTAACCGGCCTAGATAAACAGAAAAGGCCGTCCTCGATTCGACGACAGCCTGTTTCATGGCATAAAAGAAGTTATGGTTCAGTTAATATGCTTATTGATATAGGTAATCGCTTCTTGTACGGTTGTGATTTTCTCAGCTTCTTCATCGGGAATTTCGCATTCAAATTCTTCTTCAAGAGCCATCACTAATTCTACGGTGTCCAGGGAATCAGCACCAAGATCATCTACGAAAGACGATTCGTTGCTTAGCTCCTCTTCCTTTACCCCCAGTTGTTCACCAACGATCTTCTTTACGCGCTCATCGACAGTGCTCATGCTTGTCTTTTCCTCCAGTCTTATCTTATATTGATAGGTATTCCAATACACGAATCGCTTGTTCTACAAACCAAACCCACCCGCTGCTAATCAATCATTAGCGCTTACAAATGTATTTTATAAACAGAGAGTTATTTCTCCCATTTTTTATGTTGCTCAAACACTCAAACAAAACAGATGAGGCGTATTTTATGGGAAACTTCCATATAGCGCTAGTCTAACTTCTCAATTGTTATGTAACTTTCTTGTCAACAGCCAAATAAATTTTTGTTTTTACGATTTTCGGCCCTGCATATCCCATAAGGGGTCTGATTTCACACGGATTTCCTGAACGAGCATGATACCTGCTGTATTGCCGAGCGAAAAAAAATTCATATGAAATCAAGCATCAAGCCCTATCACATGGCGTCGTGCAAAACACCGTTTTTAAATTAAAAAAACACGTTAGGTCATGCACATACCACCATTCACTTGCAACGTCTGGCCAGTAATATAGCCGGCTTGCTCAGAGGCCAGAAAGCCAACCGCTGCCGCAATATCTGCGGGTTCACCCAATCGGTTTAATGGGATTTGGGCAATCAACTGGGTTTTTTGTGTCTCTGCTAAACCACTCGTCATGTCGGTATCAATAAAACCAGGCGCCACCACATTCACCGTCACACCACGCGCCGCCACCTCTCTGGCCAAGGATTTTGAAAAACCGATAATGCCACTTTTCGCCGCCGCATAATTGGCTTGTCCGGCATTGCCTGTGACACCCACCACAGAAGCAATATTAATGATTCGACCACGGCGCAATTTTATCATGCCCCGTAAACAAGCCTTACTCATACGAAAGACCGAGCTTAAATTCGTGTCAATGATGCTATCCCACTCATCGACACTCATCCGCAATAATAAATTATCGCGGGTGATTCCGGCATTGTTGACTAATATACTCGGGGCTCCATACTCAGCAGAAATCGCTTTGACAAGCTCGTCAATGGCCGCTTGATCAGTGACATTTAGCGCTTTACCACACCCTTTAATGCTTTGCTCGGCTAAATAGCCGCTAATGTTATCCGCACCTGCTGGCGAGGTTGCAGTACCAATCACGGTCGCCCCTTGATTGCCAAGCTGTAAAGCAATGGCTTTACCAATACCGCGGCTCGCTCCCGTTACCAGTGCGATATGATTTTCCAAACTCATCCATTGTGCTCCTTTTGGGCGTGTATGATATTACTTACATTCAAATGGCTTTAATGGGAACAGGCCTGCAATGCGTTTTGCAATGAACCGACATCGTGCGTGGGATACACCGATGTTTTTTTAATGATTCTTTTGTTTAGTCCCGTTAACACCTTGCCTGGGCCACATTCAATAAACTGTGTCACTCCTTGACTCTCCAACCATTGGATGGTTTTAACCCATAGCACCGGGTGATCGAGCTGCTTAACCAGCGCCTGTTTTATCGCAGTTGCCTCTTCATGGATTGTCACATCGCAATTATGAATCACCGGGATCGTTGGATTTTTTATTGCAATTTCTTGCAAGCGTTGCTGCAAATTTATCGCTGCAGATTGCATTAAGGCACAATGAGATGGCACCGAAACGGATAGCAAGGTAGCCCGTTTGGCACCCGCTGACGAGGCATTTGCGACTGCACGCTCAACCGCCTCACGGTGGCCCGCAATGACCACTTGTCCGGGACTATTATAATTCACGGCTTGCAATACTTGATCCTCAGCCTGCGCCGCACATAAGGCCTGCACTTTGTCATCCGCCAATCCCAAAATTGCCGCCATGGCGCCGCTACCCTCAGGGACAGCGGCTTGCATAAAACGACCACGATCTGCCACCAAGGCAATCGCATCGGTAAATTTCAAGGCACCGGCACACACCAAGGCGGTATATTCACCCAAGCTATGGCCTGCCATAAATTGAGGGCGTAGTTCGGTCTGATCAATCCAGATTCGCCACACAGCAACACCCGCCGCCAGCATTACCGGTTGGGTTTTTTCGGTTGAATTCAATTGATCTTCCGGCCCTTGCTGAGTGAGTGCCCACACATCCCAGCCAAGTACCTCAGAGGCTTCATCAAATGTCTCTTTAACCCGAGCGAATTGTTCCGCCAGCTCTAATAACATACCGACGGATTGCGAACCCTGTCCGGGAAAAATAAAAGCGTGTTTCATGATATTTCGTTGTTATTTAGTATTTTAATAATACGGATCCCCAAGTAAACCCACCACCAAAGGCTTCCATTAACAAGGTTTGGCCCGGCTTTATATCCCCCGCAGCTACCGCATGTGATAAGGCTAACGGAATGGAAGCCGCTGAGGTATTACCATGTCGATCCACCGTGCTCACCACACGTTCCATCGGAATACGAAGTTTTTTGGCCGTCGCCGTAATAATTCGTATGTTAGCTTGGTGAGGCACTAACCAGTCAATCTCCGACTTATCCATATTATTTGCTATGAGCGTTTCGTCAACAATATCCCCTAAGGTATTGACTGCCGTTTTAAAGACTTCATTGCCTTTCATTTGGATATACGCTTCACGTTGCAAAAACGTATCACGATTCGAAGAGACACCACCATTGACTCTTAACAAGTCCTTGTACTGACCATCGGCATGCAAATGGGTCGATAATATGCCAGGCTCAGCACTGGCTTGTACCACCACCGCCCCGGCACCATCACCAAACAATACACAAGTACCTCGATCTTGCCAATCAATGATCCGCGATAAGACTTCTGCGCCCACCACTAAGGCCGTTTTTGAGGTACCGCACTTGATAAATTTATCGGCGATCGCTAAGGCATAAACAAAACCCGTGCATACCGCCTGTACGTCAAATGCCGGACACCCTTGAATCCCTAATCGCTCCTGCAATAAGCAAGCAGTACTGGGAAAAATAAGATCGGGCGTGGTGGTCGCCACAATGATTAAGTCAATATCTGATGGCACAAGCTGCGCGGAAGCAATGGCTTCTCGGGCGGCCATCTCAGCCAGATCACATGTGGATTGATCATCACTGGCAATGCGCCGCTCACGGATGCCGGTTCGATCAACAATCCAGCTATCGGTGGTATCGACCATTTTTTCTAGATCAGCATTGGTGAGAATTTTATCGGGAAGGTAAGCGCCAGTACCGGTAATTTTAGAATAGATCAAACTGCATGCCTTTCTAGTAAGGAGGACTCCAATCGTTTGCTAATTAATTGAGGCACATTAGTCTGTACTTCTAAGATGGCATACTCAATGGCTTTTGCAAAAGAGAGCTCATCAGCACCGCCATGGCTTTTCACTACGATGCCTTGCAAACCCACAAAGCTAGCGCCATTATATTGACGATGATCAATGCGTTTACGAAAGGCTTTTAATACCGGCTTAGCCAACATCACCGATAATTTTGTTAACCAATTCCGGGTAAATTCTTGTCGCATGAAATGTAGAATCATCTGCGCAACGCCTTCGCTGGTTTTTAAAGCGACATTACCCACAAAACCATCACAAACGACCACATCCACGGTCCCTTTGAAAATATCATCCCCTTCGATATAACCAACGTAGTTAATACTGGAATTAGCCAACAAACGAGCGGCTTCTTTCACTTGTTCATTGCCTTTTATTTCTTCTTCACCAATATTAAGCAAACCCACGGTCGGTTGCGGTAGATTTTCTACGGCGCTGACCACCACAAAACCCATGACCGCAAATTGATAAAGGTGTTTTGCCGATAAATCAACATTTGCCCCCAAATCAAGCGCATAAGACTGGCCGCGGATGGTGGGTAAACGACTCATGATGGCAGGACGATCAATGCCAGGCAATGTTTTCAATACATACCGGGCAGTGGCCATGAGCGCACCGGTATTGCCTGCACTGACACAGGCTTGTGCAACGCCATTTTTCACCAAATCTATGGCCACCCGCATGGACGAATCTTTTTTATTACGCAGCGCTTGGGAGGGTAATTCATCCATTTCCACTTTCTGAGAAGCGTGCTGAATAATAAGTCGCTCTCCCACTTGGGCATGATTAACACGTAATTCCTGGCTTAGAATCGTTTGGTCACCCACCAGAATTAAACGTAAATCCTTGCGACTCGCTAACACCTTAAGGGCAGCAGGAACCACAACATGGGGGCCGTAATCTCCCCCCATGGCATCTAAAGCAATGATATGCATTAAAAAACTAAACCCTCATTTGATGTTGACTAATCTTCATCCTCAACAATCTCTTCTTTATTCACGATCACTTGTCTTCCCCGATAATAACCCTGTGCAGAAATGTGGTGACGTAAATGGGTTTCGCCACTATTACGATCGATGGAAAATGCTGGGCTCTTTAAGGCATCGTGTGCTCGGCGCATGCCGCGCTTGGAACGGCTTTTCCGGTTTTTCTGTACCGCCATGAAAAAATCTCCTCAAACAATTAAATTTAATGCAACCGCTCAAAAGGTTGGCATTATAGCTGATCAAATAGCTGGCTGCATTATCTTAAATCACTCGCCAGCCTGCTACTGATTGATTTTTAAATTTTTTAACACATCAAAAGGATTTGCTGGTTTTTTTGTTGTTTCACTAGCGCTTTGTGAATTATTGCCCTGTGGTTCCGCATAACTGGCAAGCTTAGCTTGGCATTCAGCTTCCGTATGCATGGGAACTAGCGGCAAAACTAATAATAATTCATCTTCCACTATTTGATTCACCGATATAGGATCATCGGTGATCAATAACGGGTCATACTCATCCGGTAATTGCTCGATATTTTTTTCATGAGTTAACAACGCTAGCGCAAACGTATGATCCACCAACAAAGGTTTAGCCTGTAAACATCGCTGACACTGCAATGCTAATTCACAACGAATCGCACCCGAAATTGTGCGAAATTTACCCAGCCGTCCAAATTCTAATGTGACCTGCACATCGGAAGTGAAAGGCTTCACAAGTAACTCAGCGATACGCCCCATATCCTGTAATTTCAAACGCCCGCTAAGACTAACGCCTTCTGCAGGTAACCGCTTAGGATAGATATATAATGGAAATGATGTCGACATGGCGTGGCATGATAATCATGTAAATGGAGTGTGTCAAAGTTTGTGCGAGTTATTCACCTTGTTAGTCACCTCTCGGCAACTTTACTTGACATGGTCTACTATATTACGTAGAAAATACTTAGCAAACCCGAAAGGCAAACAGGCAACGCATTGAACATTAACAGATTATAAAAGTCAATCAAAAGTCGATTTAAGGTAGGCTATTTTATATTGCAGCATTACATGTATGATGGTGCTTAATAGGATAGCGGTGTTTTGACTGGCAGAATTGTTTTGCCCACAATAGTGGCTAAAACTGACGCCTATTTAACCTGCACAGCCTTTTTTAAGCGGGCTGAGTATAAATACCAATCAAATTTAACGTGTGGATCTAACCGTTGATTAAAAAAATTCTCATTGCAAATCGTGGTGAAATCGCTGTGCGCATCGTGCGTGCGTGTTCCGAAATGGGCATCAAGTCAGTGGCCATCTACGCCGAACCTGATCGCCATGGACTTCATGTAAAAAAAGCGGACGAATCCTATAATATAGGACCCGACTCCATTGCGGGTTATCTGAATGTCCATCGTATCGTCAACTTAGCCGTTGCGACAGGCTGTGATGCACTACACCCGGGATATGGATTTTTATCTGAAAACCCAAACTTGGCTAAAGCGTGTGCTCGGCGTGGAATTATTTTCATCGGCCCTTCGGGTAATGTCATTCAGCGCATGGGAGATAAAACTGAAGCTCGGCGTAGCATGATCAAAGCTGGCGTTCCGGTCGTGCCTGGCACTGAACAAAATCTCACCAGCCTGGAGGAAGCCTTAGAGATTGCGGAAAAAATCGGTTATCCAATCATGCTAAAAGCCACCTCTGGGGGTGGCGGACGAGGCATTCGGCGATGTGATACACCGCAGGATTTACAAAAAAATTACAAGCGTGTGCTCTCGGAAGCCACCAAAGCGTTTGGGTCTGCTGACGTGTTTATGGAAAAATGTGTGGTCAACCCAAAGCACATTGAAGTTCAAATATTAGCCGATATTCATGGCAACGTACTGCACCTTTTTGAACGTGACTGTTCAATACAACGGCGTCATCAAAAACTGATCGAAATCGCCCCTTCCCCACAAATTTCCGAAGCCCAACGCGAAATGATTGGTGAATATGCCGTCAAAGCGGCCCGCTCAGTCAATTATGTCAATGCCGGTACCGTCGAGTTTTTATTGGATAGTGATGGCAGCTTTTACTTCATGGAAATGAATACCCGACTACAAGTTGAACACACGGTCACGGAACAAATCACTGGCATCGACATTGTTAAGCAACAAATCCTCATCGCCAATGGCAATAAATTGAAAATAAAACAGCAAGATATTACCAAGCGCGGTTATGCCATGGAATTTCGCATCAACGCTGAAGACCCAAAAAACGACTTTTTACCGAGTTTTGGTCGCATCACCCGTTATTTTGCCCCAGGTGGCCCTGGCGTTCGTACCGATGGTGCGATTTATTCCGGTTACGAAATTCCGCCCTATTATGATTCCATGTGTGTCAAAGTGACGGTCTGGGCCTTAACCTGGGAAGAACTGATCCCTCGCGCCATCAGAACCTTACAAGATATGGGTGTTTATGGCGTTAAAACAACCATCCCCTATCAGCTGGAAATATTGAAAACAAAAGAATTTCAAAGCGGACAAATAGACACCAGCTTTGTTGAGTCTCACCCCGAACTGGTTAACTATTCCACAAGACGATCACCGCGAGAACTCGCTGCAGTCATTGGCGCCTCCATTGCCGCTCACTTACGGTTTTAAAAGGGAACCCTACTACCATGCCCAGTGTAAAAATCACCGATACTATTTTACGAGATGCCCACCAATCACTGATCGCGACACGTATGCGTACCGAGGATATGTTGCCCATTTGCAAAAAACTCGATATGGCAGGTTATTGGTCACTGGAAGTGTGGGGTGGCGCAACCTTTGATGCCTGCATCCGGTTTCTTAAAGAAGACCCTTGGGAGCGTTTGCGCGCCTTAAAAAAAGCATTACCGAAGACGCCACTACAGATGTTGTTACGCGGCCAAAACTTGCTGGGTTATCGCCATTACTCCGATGATGTAGTGAATGCTTTTGTCCAATGTGCCGCAAAGAATGGCATTGATGTTTTTCGCATTTTTGATGCCTTAAACGATTTGCGTAATTTAGAAGTTGCAGTACAAGCTGTGGTCAATACAGGCAAACACGCGCAAGGGGCCATTTGCTATACCACCAGCCCGGTGCATACCATCAAGGATTTTGTTAACCAGGCAAAAACCCTGGAAAGCATGGGCTGCCATAGCATCGTCATCAAAGACATGGCAAGTTTGCTAACGCCTACAGCCACCACTGAACTGGTGAGCGCGCTCGTGAAAAAAATAAAAGTACCCTTACATATCCATTCCCACGCCACCGCTGGACTCTCTAGCATGTGTCAACTCAAAGCTATTGAAAATGGTTGTTATCAGATTGATACCGCCATTTCCGCCTTTGCCGATGGCGCCAGCCATCCCGCCACAGAAAGCATGGTGGCGGCCCTGAAAGGCACCGAATACGACACCAAAATGGATTTACCCTTATTGCAAGAGATTGGTTTTTATTTTCATGAAGTCAGAAAAAAATACCATCAATTTGAAAGTGAATTCACCGGACTGGATACGCGGGTGCAAGTCAATCAAGTGCCAGGCGGCATGATCTCCAATCTCACCAATCAACTCAAAGAACAAGGCGAGCTTAAAAGAATTAATGAGGTATTGGCAGAAATACCTCGCGTACGGGAGGATTTAGGGTACCCGCCACTGGTGACCCCGACCTCACAAATTGTTGGCACCCAGGCGGTATTAAATGTATTAACTGGCGAGCGCTATAAAAGCATAACCAATGAAGTGAAACTTTACCTGCAAGGTCGCTACGGTAAACCACCGGGTCAAGTCAACTCGATTGTTAAACAACAAGCTATTGGTGATGAAAGTGTCATTGATTTTCGCCCAGCCGATCTATTACCCGCAGAAATGAACAGCCTTCGGGAAGGTATCGGTGAGCTGGCAAAAACCGAAGAAGATGTATTAACTTATGCGATGTTTCCAGATATTGGTAGAGAGTTTCTAGAACAACGGGCTAATAATACCTTATCACCAGAACCTCTTGACCCTCCACCAGAAGCGAATGCTAATGTTTGTGGATTAGCCCCCACCGAGTTTAACGCAACGCTACACGGTGAGACCTACCATATTAAAGTCACCGGCAGTGGTCACCGTTTTCAAGCACAACGGCCCTTTTATGTGTCCGTCGATGGGGTGCCAGAAGAAATCACCATTGAAACGTTATCAGAAGTTGTCACCCAACCTTTGGCTGCTTCAGGTGCCACCGCCGCTAGCAATGATACAGAAAGTCTCAAAGGTGGCAGTAAACGTCCTCGCGCCACCAAACCGGGGCATGTCACAACCTCAATGCCCGGTGTGATTGTTGAAGTATTAGTGAAACTTGATGATGAAGTGAAGGCCGGTGACGCGCTTTTTATTACTGAAGCCATGAAAATGGAAACCGAAATACAGGCGCCGATCGAAGGTAAAATTGTGGCGATACGCATTGAAAAAGGGGACTCAGTTAACCCTGATGAAACCTTGATTGAAATTCAATAATAACCCATGCTGCCATTGATTTTAGCCTCCAGCTCGTTATCGCGACAAAACCTACTTAAGCGTTTAGGCATACCATTTGAAAGCGTCTCACCCGATATTGATGAAAGCATGCACGCCAATGAGTCTGCCGAGCAGTTGGTCAAACGCTTATCCATAGAAAAAGCCAAAGCAGTGGCTACAGATCATCCCAATGCGATTATTATCGGTTCCGATCAGCTTGCCGTCTGCAATGGTGATTATCTGGGAAAACCACTGACACATGACAATGCTGTTCATCAATTATCTCAGGCATCTGGTAATGTGGTTATTTTTCACTCGGGACTGTGTGTGTTAAACGCGCACACCAATGAATATCAAGTGGACGATATCACCACACAAGTGGAATTCAGAACCCTCACAACTGCCGAAATAGAAGATTATTTAAGTAAAGAACCCGCCTATCACTGCGCAGGTTCTTTTAAATCCGAAGCCTTAGGCATTAGCCTTTGCCATCGAATGACCAGTGATGATCCTAGCGCGCTGATTGGCTTACCGCTGATTCGCTTAACCCAAATGCTGCGTGCCACCGGTTATTAAAAGTTGTCAGCGACATTGGGTAACCCAATGTCGCTGATAAGGAATAGGCACGCAATAACTTCCCGGTTTCGCATCCCATCTTCCGCTCGTCTTGGCCCGTTCTTCCCTCACAAAAACTCGAAATAGAACAACTATTCCTGCATTTTTGTTCACTCAGAACGAACCCCAACAGTAGGCGCTTTAGGCGAATACAAACCAAATCTGGGCGCCAAACCGGGAAGTTATCACGTACCCATTCCTAACCTGCCCGCTATTTATTTCAATTGAGTCGGCGTTAAAAACATACTGGAAAATGCATTGGCCATAGATACACCAATACTCTCAGCAAACCGATCAAGGTAATTCGGCCTAGGGGTAAAATCAACGATTTTTTCAGCTTTCAGAAGCTCTCTCGCCACATAACTGGAGCTACCCAAGCCATCGATTAAACCAAGCTCAAGACTGTGCTCTCCGGTCCAGACTAAGCCTGAAAACAACCTAGGGTCATCTGCTAATCGGTCTCCCCGCCCTTGTTTCACTACATTGATGAATTGCTCATGCACATTATCTAATAATTGTTGCATATGCGCTTTGTCACTCTCTTTAGTGGGAGAAAATGGGTCTAAAAACGCTTTATTTTCACCGGCAGTCATCAACCGTCTTTCAGCCCCCAACAACTTCATGGTATCAACAAATCCAAAACCATTCATCAACACACCTACCGAACCCACTATACTCGCCTTATCCGCATAGATTTTATCTGCCGCGACCGCAATATAATACGCTGCCGAGGCACACAGATCGGTCACCACCGCATATATTGGTATCGCTGGATATTTTTCCCGTAAACGGAGGATTTCATCATTGATATAACCGGCCTGAACCGGGCTTCCACCTGGACTATTGATGCGCAATATCACGCCTTTGGTATGCTTATCCTTAAAAGCAGCGCGCATCCCGGTAATAATAGAATCGGCATTAGCAAACGCATTACTCGCAATAGCGCCACTGATTTCGACAATGGCGGTATGATCTTTACCACCAATGGGCATTTCAGTAGTACTATCCGATCGATACAAGAAAAAGATTAATGTAATATAGGCAAAGAAAAGAAATTTGAAAAATATACTCCAACGACGTGCTCGCCGCTGTTCTTTAATCGCAGAAAAAGCCAATCGATGGACTAAATCACGCTCCCAATCGGGGCTATCCATATCAATGGTTTTTTTCGATTTTTTGCGTCGCCCTACGTTCCCTTCGGAATCCCCTGAAGCAGAAACTGGCGCTGTCCAAGGGTCTTCCACTGGGCGATGATTTTCATTTTCTTGATTACCTGGTGGGGTTTTATCTGTCATAGCAATAATTAACTTTGCAAGTTATCCTTGTTGAGTTAGCCAATCCAATAAGTCAATCGTGTTGTTTAAATGTATCATCGGTTGACAATCCAATAATCTCTTTTCATCATGCACACCGCAACCAACACTCACCGCATCCACGTTGGCATTTTTTGCCATGTGCAAATCATATTCCGAATCACCAATCATTAGCGTTTCATGGTGTGCGACTCCCACATAATCCATAATATCAATTAACATTTGTGGGTGTGGCTTGGAAAAGCTTTCATCCGCTGTTCGGGTCACATGAAATACCTTCTCCAAACCGGTACGCTGCAATACCGCATCGAGTCCACGACGACCTTTACTGGTGGCAACGGCGAGAAAAAAACCTAAATTTTCCAATTCAGCGAGCATTTCCGCCACCCGATCAAACAGTACCGAAGGCGTTTTATCGGCCAAAAAATAATGATGTCGGTAGCGTTCAATCAACGCCTGGCGTTGATCAGCAGACTGATCAGAAAAAAGCCGACTGACGGCTTCCGGCATAGCCAACCCAACAATATCTTTTATTTGATGGTCAGTGGGTAAAGGTAGATGTAAATCATCGGCGGCGCAACGAAAACAATAAATGATTTCATTGACAGAATCCATTAAAGTTCCATCCCAATCAAATACCAATAATTTATATTTGACGTGTATTGCCGACGGGTTATTGAGTCGCTTCATGGCGTGGGTTTAGATAAATTGTTTAATACGTTTTGCAACATCGTACCGAGTGGCGCGGTCACTGTCACCAGTTCTTTTGTTGCGGGATGCACGAACTTAATAAATCGTGCATGCAAAAACAAACGATGTAGTCCATAGGCTTGCATGGATTGATTGAAGCTTTTATCACCATATTTTTCATCACCGGCAATAGGCATGCCTGTGTGGGTGGTATGTACTCGAATTTGATGCGTGCGCCCTGTCAATAACCGCGCCTCTAACAATGTTGCCTGCGCGAATTTTTGTTGAACGTAAAAATCGGTACGTGAAGGTTTGCCCTCAGCATGCACATACACATGGCGTTCTCCCGACTGGTTAATACCTTTTTTTAAAGGGAGCATGACTTCCCGATGCTTATCTTGCCAATGCCCCTTGACCAGAGTAAGATAACGTTTGTCTAATTGATCTTCGCGTAAATATTGATGTAATGCTCTTAAAATACTGGTTTTTTTGGCAATAATTAAACACCCAGAGGTCTCACGATCCAGTCGATGTACTAATTCGATACGTCGTTCTTTAGCATATAATACCCGCATCATTTCAATGACACCAAATGAAATACCGCTACCGCCATGCACTGCAATCCCTGCTGGCTTGTTTAGCACAATGAGGTCTTTATCCTCATAGAGTACCGCATTTTTGATAAAATCCAATTGCTTATTCTGATTATTCGGACTACTTTTTGCTTGAGGAAGTCGCAAAGGGGGTAGCCGAATACAATCGCCAACAGTAATCCGATAGGTGGGCTTGATTCTGCCTTTATTAACCCTTATTTCTCCTTTACGTAATAAACGATAAATATGAGTTTTGGGCACACCCTTTAAATGCGATAATAAAAAATTATCAATACGCTGCCCTTCATGGGCAAGATCAATTTCAAGGTATTGGACCTGCGGTAATTTATTTTTATTTTGATTTGATTGCGGCATACTGCGATAAAAAAGACTTAAAGGTTTGATTATGCTATAGTTTAGATTGACATTAAATGATCAATGCTTTTTATAGCGCTTAATGAAAGAAGTGAACAAAAAGCGTTCGGCCGGACAACAAAATATCCGATTCGGTGAATTAGGCTTAAGCAATGCAGATTCTTTTCGAAGATTCACTATAATTGAATCTAGGTCTATTGACTAAAAGAGATTTAATCGCATGAATTGCAATGCTTTAGTCAAAATATGTCCAATATTATTAATACACCAAAAGGTGAAAACGGAATCCTATGATAACATTAACGGACAACTAGAATGAACTATTGTTTTTTCTTATATTTTTTTATACGAATTATTCAGAATTTGAAGACATGTTTTCAAGACTTGGAAAAATTAGCCCCGTGCCATTTTTTTGAGCAATCAACTGACATGTTTCAAGTGCAGCAGTTAACAGATTTCAATCAGCAAACGCGGCCTTTTTTCTACCGATATTTCATAAAACCCAACAAGATTTATTGGCGTAATTACTTGGAATACGGACCCATAGAAATCAAGCTAAAAAGACAACGTTAAACCAACGCAAATAGCACAAACACTGCACATTCGAGTTTAGCAACTTGTAGATTACACCACATGTAAATATTTTTCGTAAATAGACCAACCTGGTTGACAGCGCACGCTGAATGAAAAGCGCCAACCTCAACCTAACGCGTTAATTAACGATAGCAACGATGTGTAACAGCGAGATACATTGAAGATCGGCTAGAAAAGCAACAAACGAAAGCTGGGAGATTAGTTAACTGGCATGTTTTAACAAGCCATGTAAATATCACGAAGGAATTTGATTGCATCTGAATTTTTCTGACGCCGCGTAATGTTAATTACTCATCTAAGAAAAACGACAATCGCGTCAAAGACATGAGCGAAAACGCATGGAGCTAATACAAAATATGAGTTACTTAATCATTCTACATGAAAAAAGGTTTATTTAGCGATAAAAGCTTCACTGACAGTCTGGATAAGACATAACTGTCACAAAATAAATCTTTATGCGATTCCGTCCATCCAATGTGAAAGCCGTAAGAGATCTCATTGCTTGAGCTTGAAAGAATACACGACAGCAATATGAACACGGTTTGTAATCCAAGAACTCATATCTTTACTTAAGTAAGATCTTGCTAAACAACATAAGCAGCAAAAGTGCGTTGAATACTAAAGAGAGTTCACCTTATGAAAAGAATGCTATTTAATGCAACTCAGCCCGAAGAAATTCGTGTGGCCATGGTCGATGGCCAAAAATTATATGATTTAGACATTGAGACAACCCAGCGAGAACAGAAAAAAGCCAATATCTATAAAGGAAAAATTACCCGCGTTGAACCCAGCTTAGAAGCCGCTTTTGTCGACTATGGCGCAGAACGCCACGGTTTTTTACCGTTAAAAGAAGTTTCTCGCGACTACTTTAAAGAACCCTATAGCGGTGGACGAGTCAACATTAAGAATGTCCTGGAAGAAGGACAAGAGCTTGTTATTCAAGTTGATAAAGAAGAACGTGGTAACAAGGGTGCTGCGTTAACTACTTTCATCAGCTTAGCTGGACGTTATTTGGTACTGATGCCTAACAATCCTCGCGCTGGTGGTGTATCCAGACGCATTGAAGGTGATGAACGTACAGAAATTCGAGAAATTGTAAACACACTCAATATCCCAGAAAATATGGGGCTCATTGTTCGAACCGCTGGTGTGGGTAAAAACACCGAAGAATTACAATGGGACATGGATTACTTAGTACAGCTTTGGGCTGCGATCAGTAAAGGCTCTAAAGAAAAAGTGGCTCCGTTTCTGATTTACCAAGAAAGCAATATTATTATTCGTGCCATACGAGATTATTTACGTAGAGATATCGCTGAAATTCTCATTGATCATCGAGACACCTATCAGCAGGCCAAAGAATTTATGGCTCAAGTCATGCCTCATAATTTATCCAAGATAAAATTATATGAAGACCCTACGCCATTATTCACTCGCTTTCAAATTGAAAGCCAAATTGAAACGGCTTTTCAGCGAGAAGTCAGTCTCCCATCGGGTGGATCTGTGGTCATTGATCACACTGAAGCATTATTATCTATCGATATAAACTCGGCACGCGCCACGCATGGCGGAGACATCGAAGAAACCGCATTCAATACCAACCTTGAAGCCGCTGAAGAAATTGCGAGACAACTTCGATTGCGAGACTTAGGTGGTTTAATTGTCATCGATTTTATCGATATGACACCGGTGAAACACCAGCGAGAAGTGGAGAATAAACTTAAAGAATGTTTGGCAATGGACAGAGCCCGCGTCCAAGTCGGTCGAATTTCACGCTTTGGTCTATTGGAAATGTCTCGCCAACGGGTGCGCCCATCATTAGGCGAACATAGTCAAATTGTTTGCCCTCGCTGTAATGGACAAGGCAGTATTCGAGGCATCGAATCGTTAGCGTTATCGATTTTGCGGATCATTGAAGAAACAACGATGAAAGACAAAACCGCTAAAATTGTTGTTCAGCTTCCGGTCAATGTGGCTACCTTTTTGCTCAACGAGAAGCGCACAGTAATCAATGACATTGAGCAACGCCACACAGTACGGGTGCTTTTAATTCCGAATCCCGATCTGGATACACCGCATTACAATATCGAGCGAGTCAAAGAAAACCTTGAAAATTATCGAGACCAAAACAAGCCGAGCTATAATCTCGTAGAAAAAACAGAAAATACTTACATAACAGAATTAACCAGTAAACAAAGTGGTGCTACCCCCGAAGAAGCCATGGTGAAAAGTATTGCGCCCAACGTGCCAGCACCCAGCCCAACAAAATCCAAAGAACAACAACCCGGTGTCATTAAGCGTATTATTGATTCATTGTTTGGCAACAACATCAATGAAGAAGCTGGAGAAAAAGCCAAACCGGATGCCAGCCGCCCCGCAACGCGTAATAACCAGCGCACTAACCGTAATCGACGTAACTCAAACCGTCCGGGCGGACGACGCCCACGCAGCAACCGACATGAGCCATCAACCTCTCAGGCCTCTCAGGTTGAAACTACGACCGTAAAAGACCAGGAACCCTCAGCAATTATCGATAATGCCATAACCAAAGAGCCCACCAGCACTTTGGCAGAAAATGCAAACGCTTCACCAACACCAATAACAACAGAAGAACAGCGACCAACAACCGATCAAGCCAAAACAACAGGTCGCTCAACAAACGGACGCACCAGAGGACAACGGCCCGCCACACGATCCCGCTCACCTCGTAGAAACCGAGAGCAACAGCGCGAAACGGCTAACCGTAACCAACGAGGCAATCGACATTTAAAACCAAACGCTAACACAGCTAAACCGAATCAGGAAAATGAGGGCAATACCCAAGCAAAAGAATTGACATCACCAATAAATAATGTCGAATCACCCCAAGGAACAACAAATAAGAGTGTCGATGATAGCTTCACTTCAAGCAACAAGCCATCCGAACCAATGACTCAGCAGCAACAAAAACATGAGACATCGGGTTCAAGTGTTGCGCCAAATGATAATAGTGATAATCAACATGGGGCGTCACCACGTCCTCCGAAAGATGCCGACGCAGCCATGGAAAATAATAATGTCACACCCATTTCCAACAAAAAATCAGGCGACTCAGAAAAAAATGACATCGACACCGCTTTGCCAAATACCAATAAGCGTTCTGATAACACCATAAAAGAACACGCGACAGACGTTAAAAGTACCAACGAACAAATAAAAGTACAATCTGGGGAAAACTTTAGAGACTAAACCCTAACGTTTCAAAAACTTTGAATGTTGCTTGGCAGTATAAAGTGAACCAGAATCATGTAGGGTGGATAAACGTAGTACATCCACCCTATATGTTCCTACCTTTATAGAGGGCATTTTTTAGCTTGACATTGATGGGTTTCGCTTCGCTCCACCCATCCTACATCTACATCTGATTGGATATTAAGGAATGGGCGACGTGATAACTTCGATACTTGCGGTATTGCCGAGAGAAAGGAAAGCCCCTAAAAAGGGGCTATTAATTCTTGACGATGATCTCAATTTGAATTAAGTAACAATCATTGCACCGACAAAATGCCACTTTCAGCGACATGACCATCACCATCAACCACAATCACTGTTGACGTTGTGGTGCTGGTTAAAGAAGAATTAGGGGTAAACTGACCACTATTCGGGTTAATCGCACCGGTATCTGGATTACTCAAACTAAACGTATACGGCTCTATACCACCATTGGCAATGAACTGAATGCCTTTTCCGCGCCTCGAAACCACCACCGTATTAGGTAATATCTTCATGACGTGATCATTGGCATTAGCTGATGCAGTACCGACAGTAATGGCACTTGTTTTACCATCAACGCCTTCGGCATCCGTTGCTGTCACGATAAATGCACCTGGAGCAAACGTCATGACAAACCCGCTATTGGCATCTATTTTAGCGACAGAGCTAGTATTCACTGACCAACTATAAGGTGCGATACCACCGCTTGCAGAAAACTGCAATGATTCACCCACCACCAAACTGCCAGTATCAGGTGTTGCAGTTATATCTCTGACTTCAAAAATACCACTTTGATATTTCTCACCCGCACCGTCTGTGACCACCACTGAACTCATACCAACACCCACCGCCGTCAGTAATTTTGAAACCTCGTTAAATTCAGTAACAGCGGTATTACTGACTTCCAAAGTGTAAGGTGGTGTGCCTCCGCTGGCTAACACTAGAATACTCTCTCCCGGTATTAACAGCGCATTCTCGGGATTAATTGTTAAAATGGTACTCTCTGTAACAACAATTGCATTTGAGGTTGCCTTCTCACCCATGGCATCCATAATACGGACGACCACTTTGCCTGGTGATTTACCAACCAACTGTCCCTGGTTATCGATGCTTGCGACACTCGAATCGGTTACTCGCCATTGGTAGGGTGGCACCCCCCCCTCCGCTTTTACTTGCAATATGCCATTGATAGCCAAGTTATTGTCAACAGGTAAAATCTGCATCGATCCGCCTTGTACTTCAATGGAACCTGTTGTGACACTGTTACCGACAGCATCGGTAGCAGTTACTGTGGTAATCCCAACTTCCAGTGCCACTAAGTCGCCTGTATTATCAATTGTCGCCACGAAGGGGTCCGATACACTCCACTGATAGGGCGGAGCCCCACCATCAATAGAAAAAGGCAGGGTATCATTAGGCTGCAACATCATAAACATTGGCGAAATAGAAAGCGAGGGCACGGGTACAATATTAATATTGCCCGAAAGCGCACTCACCCCACTACTGTCGGTGACGGAAACCGTTACCCGTGCTGGCACATTCGCTTGAAATACACCACTCACCGCATCAATGGAACCCGCTGTAAGATCAGAACTACTCCAAGCATAAGGCGGCGTACCACCAGAGACGCTAAACTGTAAAGTTTGCCCGGCAATAATCGTTGCACTGGATGGTTTTATATCTAATGCTTCAACCACGATATCACCGGTACGGGCAGTTAAACCATTGGCATCCGTCACACTGACTTGGGTTCTACCGACAGCCAAGGCAGTAAACAAACCGGTACTGCTGGATATCTGTCCAATATTTGCATTGGCCACTGACCAACTAAAAGGTGCGGTTCCTCCAGACACCCTAAACGACACACTCTCATTGACTCCCATGGTCGTGGTATTCGGTGTAATTGATGCGCTAGCAACCAGTGACTTTAAAGTACGGGATATATTTAATCGAGCACCTGTCGCCACCCGTCCCGATAATGATGGGAGAAGATCGGCATTATCTAATAATGCAGCTTTCAACGCTTCCGTGCTGATCCCTGAAACCGTGGATAAAACTAACCCAGCCGCACCAGAAACAAAAGGCGCAGCCATTGAAGTACCACTTAGACTTTGATATAAACCATTAGGGATCAAACTTTCAATACGAAAACCCGGGGCAGCAATATCGACCGTCACGACGCCAAAATTGGAAAACGATGCTAATCGATCACTGTCATCAGTGGCGGCAACGGAGATAATATTAGGTAAATCATAAGCAGAAGGATAGTGAGGAGACGTGTCCGTATTTAATGTCTCATTACCCGATGCAGCCACAAATAAATGACCTTTTGCAGCAGCGGCTTGTATGGTATCGAATAAAGCTTTGCTAAAACCACCCCCACCCCAACTATTGTTGGAAATGCGAACGCCCATCATGACCGCATAATTAATCGCTCGAATGGCGTTCGATGTCGAACCAAGCCCATTGGCATCGAAAAATTTCAATGCCATTATTTTCGCATTCCAATTAATCCCTGAAACGCCGATTCCGTTATTACTTTTAGCTGCGATGATGCCAGCAACATGAGTACCATGGGCATGATCATCGGCGGGATCATTAATATCGCTGGCGAAATCCCAGCCATGGATATCATCAACAAAACCATTGCCATCATCATCGATACCATTACCGGCAATCTCCCCCGGATTTACCCATATATTATCTTTTAAATCTGGATGGGTATAATCCACTCCAGTGTCAATCACCGCAATCACCACGCCATTGCCGGTTTGCACATCCCATGCTTCCGGTGCGTCAATGTCTGCATTGGCAAGTCCACCATTGGTCCCATCATTATGCAACCCGTATTGAAGATGAAAATTGGGGTCGTTAGGTATTATATCAATGGCAACATAATAGTTTGGTTCAACATATTCTATATTGGGATTGATGGCGAGGGTGCTTACGGTATTATCCAAAGATTGGCCAGGGACAGGACGAGCAAATGTCAAACCTTTGACTAACTGAAATGTTTTAATTGGTTTCAGCCCGGCGCTACTTAATGCGTGCGCTCTACTGGTTTGGCTAGCTGTATCAGCGAACTTTATGATAACTCCATCTGGTGGTGGTGGTGTTGGCGCTGACCATAACACAGCAAGCACCGAGGTTGGCACCCAACACATACATAAAAGCACAGATAGCAAAATTATAGATATTTTCTTCATCCAACCCACCCCCCCGGCGAGATGCCCACGAATGTACTTTATCGATGACGAAACAAAGCACATGCCTTCCACGAATTTTTAATTTGAGAGTAAGTAGGCTAGATAAAACGAATCAGACCACAGCGAACATGCAATTTTATTATTATTCATATGGATAATATACATAATTGATATTATGATGATTAACCTACATTATTTTTATATTATTGCTTTTATTTCACTCCCACTAAAAATAGTCTAGCCTTTTTGTCAAAATAAATCAAGAATACATCATTGAGAACACCTACGTTTTATCAAGTCAATCAGAATGTTAGCAATGACGTTTTAAAGACTTATCGTTATCAACAGTAAGACCTTCTTTCATAACCCACTACCAATAGGTTTGTAACCGAATGATGCTTAACACAAACGAAACACACGATGAATGGCAACTGACGTCCGAAATCATTTACCTCAACCATGCAGCCGTTGCCCCTTGGCCGCAACGAACCAAACAAGCTGTAATTGATTTTGCGACTGAAAATAGTCAATACGGTGCTGCGCAATATCCCCGATGGCTACAGATTGAAAAACAGCTGCGCCAACGGATTGCAACGTTGATTCATGCCCCAAGCCCAAATGACATTGCTCTATTAAAGAATACCTCAGAAGCACTTTCTGTGATTGCCTATGGCTTAGACTGGCAACCCGGTGACAACATCGTCACTAGCAATCAAGAGTTTCCCTCCAACCGCATCGTATGGCAGTCATTAGCCCAACAAGGAGTCACCACACGGCAAGCCGATTTATTTGCATCCGATTCACCCGAACAAGCCTTGATTGATCAATGCGACAGCAAAACACGCTTGTTGTCGATTAGCTCAGTGCAATACGCGACGGGTTTACGAATTAATCTAAAAAAAATAGGGGAGTATTGTGCCCAACAAGGTATTCTTTTCTGCATTGACGCGATTCAATCCATTGGTGCCCTATCATTTGATGCCCAACAATACCAAGCCGATTTTGTGGTCGCTGACGGTCATAAGTGGATGCTAGGGCCGGAAGGATTGGCGTTATTTTATTGTAAAACCAAGCTGCGTGACCAATTAAAGCTTTATCAATATGGTTGGCATATGACTGAAAAATATGATGATTTCGACCAAACTGAGTGGCAACCAGCAAACACCGCACGCCGCTTTGAATGCGGTAGTCCCAACATGCTGGGTATCCATGCGTTAAACGCTAGCTTATCCTTATTATTAGAAATCGGCATGGAAAACATTGAGCAAAAAGTGCTCAACAATAGTGAGTATATGTTTGGGCAGCTGGCTAAATCACGCCATTTAACCATCACCTCAGCGACAAAAGCTGAGCAATATGCGGGGATTATTGCATTTCGTCACAATCAGGTTGAACAACAAAAGCTATATAAACATCTAATGAAAAATGGGATTATATGCGCTATCCGAAATGGCTCAATCCGTTTTTCTCCTCACTATTACACCCCCCACGCTGAACTCCAAAAAGCCATTGAAATAGCTGACAAATTAATCGATTAGCTTATCCGCTGAGAAATATGAGGTATCTTTAACCTGAACCATTGCATTTGTTATACCGATTTATGCATAGCATAGTGCCTTTAAAGAATTATGACGCTATCCTTAACAGTTAATATAAATAGGTACCAACATGGGTAGGTACTCAACAGCAAAAGCCTAATAAAACTGTATCCTGGTTTTCTCGGCAATCACACATAAGGAGATTGTAACTCTATGTTTGCCTTTGTCCTCACTATTATTACGATTTGGACGCTTGCTTATTTTCGATCCAGCTTACGCACCTGGACGTTGAGCATCGCTGGACTCTTATTGCTCTTCAGCTTATTCAGTGGAGGTTTTTTCATAAAACTGCTCTGGTTGATATTTGCCATTGTGGCGATTACTCTCAACGTGCCTTTATTGCGAACCAAGCTAGTGACGAGTCGCTTATTGAAAATGTTTCGCAAAGTGCTACCGGCCATGTCAAGAACAGAAAAAGAGGCACTTGATGCCGGAACGGTATGGTGGGACGGTGACTTATTTAGTGGTGATCCCGATTGGGAAAAATTACACCAGTTCCCGATCGCCCAATTAACCAAAGAAGAACAAGCTTTCATTGGTGGTCCGGTGGAAGAATTATGCAAAAAACTCGATGACTGGCAAATCAATCAAACACTCAATGACTTGCCGGAAGAAGCCTGGACGTTTATCAAACAATCAGGATTTTTCGGAATCATTATCCCCAAGCAATATGGTGGACTTGAATTTTCTGCCTTTGCACACTCGGAAATTGTGACTAAAATCGCCAGCCGCAGTATTGCCGGCGCGGTGACCGTGATGGTACCCAATTCCTTAGGACCGGCGGAATTATTGCTGCGTTATGGAACGGATGCACAAAAAGATTATTACCTGCCACGGCTGGCTAAAGGCGAAGAAGTCCCTTGTTTTGCACTAACCAATCCTGAAGCCGGCAGTGACGCCAGCTCACTGCCTGATATCGGTATTGTTTGCCACGCAGAACACGATGGCCAAAGCGACGTATTAGGCATCCGCGTGACCTGGAATAAACGTTACATTACCCTGGGACCCGTCGCCACCGTATTAGGTCTGGCATTTCAGTTACGAGATCCCGATCATTTATTAGGGTTAAAAGAAAACCTCGGCATCACCTGTGCGCTCATTCCAGCCAACCACCCTGGCGTGCAGATTGGTCGTCGCCATCATCCCTTAGGCATCGGCATTCAGAATGGACCTAATTGGGGTAAGGATGTGTTTATCCCTATGGACTGGGTAATTGGCGGTCAAAAACAAGCTGGCCAAGGCTGGCGCATGCTCATGGAATGTTTGGCAGCCGGTCGTTCCATTTCACTGCCAGCACTCAGCGTGGGTGGCGCTAAGTTTGTCAGTCGTACTGTCGGTGCTTATGCCCGCATTCGTAAACAATTCAAAACCCCGTTAGGCTATTTTGAAGGCATTGAAGAACCGCTCACTCGCCTGGCAGGCAATACCTACATGATGGATGCCGCCCGACGTATGACCGCCGGTGCTCTTGACCGTGGTGAACAACCGTCGGTGATCTCGGCCATTTTAAAATACAATCTTACCGAGCGATTGCGCCAAGCCATTAATGATGGTATGGATATTCAAGGCGGTGCCGGCATTTGTTTTGGGCCGCATAATTTGCTTGGCAACATCTATCACTCGGTGCCGATCAGCATTACCGTCGAAGGGGCTAATATTTTAACCCGTTCATTAATTATTTATGGGCAAGGGGCCATCCGCTGTCACCCCTACGTATTAAAAGAAATGAATGCCGCCAATGAAGTCGATTTACATAAAGCGATTCACAAATTTGACGAAGCTTTTTGCAAACATATGGGATTTACCTTAGCTAACATGGCGCGAACTAGCGTCTATGGTTTAACCTTAGGAAAATTCATCAGCGCACCGGTGACCGATGAAACTGAAAATTATTATAAACAACTGACCCGCTTTTCCAGCGCCTTCGCGTTTGTTTCCGATATCTCCATGTTAGTATTAGGTGGCGATTTAAAACGCAAAGAAAAACTCTCAGGCCGACTTGCCGACGTGCTTAGTCTGCTTTATTTAACCTCCGCCACCCTAAAGCGCTATCACGAGGAAGAACGCCAACACGAAGACCTCAGTTTGGTGAAATGGATTTGCGAGACCAATCTTTATCAAATACAGCAAGCATTAGTAGGTATCATACAAAATTTCCCCAATAAATTTTTTGCCATCACCTTAAAGCTGTTAGTGTTTCCTTTGGGCCAACATCTCAAACCAGCTAACGATCACTTAGGACATACAACTGCGCAGCTATTACTCTCGCCCTCAGCCACCAGAGACCGACTAACCGCAGGCATATTCATACCCACAGATACAGATGAACAAGTCGCACGCTTAGAAACCGCATTAGGCATGGCAAAACAAGCCGATGAACTGGAAAAACGTGTCCATATTGCCCACAAGAAAGGCGAAATCACCGGTGTTCTTCTTGATGAATTGTTTCAAGCAGCCTTAACAAAATCACTCATTACCCAAGATGAAATGGCGTTTTACACTCAATACAGCAACCTAAGAAACGAAATCATCGCCGTTGATGATTTTGATTTCGACCAATTTCGTACGGCATAAAGGAGTCAGGTAATGACAAGAAACAGCCAAGCTAACCCCAGTAAAACCGTTTATATCGTCGATGGCAATCGTACGCCTTTTATAAGAGCCAAAGGCAAACCGGGTCCCTTTAGCGCTGCCGAGTTAGCCGTCCAAGCGGGTCGGCCACTATTAGACCGCATGCCTTTTCAAGCGAGTGATTTAGACGAAGTCGTGCTCGGCTGCGTAATGCCCGGCCCTGACGAAGTCAATATCGCTCGGGTTGCTGCATTGCGTTTAGAATGTGGTGACCAAGTACCTGCTTATACGGTACAGCGCAATTGCGCCTCGGGCATGCAAGCCTTGGACAGTGCAGCAAAAAATATTTTATTAGGGCGCTCTGATTTGGTATTAGCCGGTGGTGTGGAAGCCATGAGTCACGCTCCCATTTTATTCAATGACACCATGGTCAATTGGTTAGCTGATTTCAGTCGGGCGAAAACACCGATCACCAAGCTCAAAGCACTGACCCATTTACGCGGCAAGCACTTGACTCCGATTATCGGACTACTACGTGGTTTAACAGACCCCATCGTGGGTTTGTCCATGGGGCAAACCGCAGAAAACCTGGCCTATCGGTTTAACATTTCACGCACCGAAATGGATGAGTTCGCCTTGGAAAGCCACCGTCGTTTGGCAAAAGCGCAAGATGAAGGTTATTACCTCAACGAGATTGTCACCACCTATGATGTGAAAGGCAATTTTTATAAAGACGATGACGGTTTACGCCGTGAAACAGACATTGTCAAACTGTCCACCTTAAAACCCGTATTCGATCGCAAATTTGGTAAAGTCACAGCCGGCAACAGCGCTCAAGTGACCGACGGTGCTGCCTGGCTGGTTCTGGCCAGTGAACAAGCCGTTAAAAAATATCAATTGCCGGTGATGGGTAAAATTGTCGATACTCAATGGGCGGGATTAGACCCCTCACAAATGGGACTGGGTCCAGCCCATGCCATGGCCCCTATCCTCAACCGTCACAAGCTGAACATTAAAGACATCGATTACTGGGAAATCAATGAAGCCTTTGCTGCCCAAGTACTCGCCTGTCGTGCAGCCTGGAATGATGAACATTATTGCAAGACAGAACTTGGCCTATCTTCCACCCTGGGATTAATTAACCTGAAACGACTGAATGTCGACGGTGGTGGGGTCAGTATCGGTCACCCTGTGGGGGCCAGTGGTGCTCGCATCGTGTTGCACTTGCTTAATGTATTGCGCCGCAACCAAGCCAAACGTGGCATGGCCAGTTTATGCATCGGCGGTGGTCAAGGCGGAGCCATGCTCATCGAGTCTGAAATGGAGTCAAACTAATGACACAAGATAACAACTACCAACACTGGAAACCAACCACCGATGTTGACGGCATATTGTGGTTGCACTTTGATAAAGCCAATTCTAGCACCAACGTTTTAAGCGCCTCCGTACTAGAAGAACTGGACGACATCCTTACCCAATACACAAGCAGTCACCTACCTTCCGGTATTGTGTTTATTTCAGATAAAACCAACGGTTTTATTGCCGGTGCTGATATCGAAGAATTTACCCAGCTTGAAGGACAAGAACAAGCACTGGATCATATTCGCCGAGGCCAAGCTATTTTTGATCGCATCGAAGCGCTATCGTGCCCCACCGTTGCGCTAATTCATGGCTTTTGTTTAGGCGGTGGATTAGAGTTAGCGTTGGCGTGCCGCTATCGCATTGCTGATGATGGCGTCAAAACCAAAATTGGCTTACCCGAGGTACAACTCGGCATCCACCCCGGCTTTGGTGGCTCGGTGCGCCTACCAAAACTCATTGGCGCGCCCGCTGCCATGGATATCATGTTAACCGGCCGTGCGTTGGATGCGAAACGGGCAAAACGCATGGGCGTGATTGATTATGCGGTGCCAACCCGACAACTCTTAACCGCCGCAAAAAAAATGATCATGGATAATGAACCCGCGCACCGTCCAACTCATTTACAAAAATTAACCAATAGTGCCATCATACGACCGATACTTGCTCACTTCATGCGGAAAAAGGTGATCGCCAAAGCACCCAAAGCGCATTACCCTGCGCCCTATGCGCTGATTGATCTTTGGGAAAAACATGCTGGTCAGCCCAACATCATGATGCAAGAAGAAGCCAAGTCGGTCGCTAAGCTAGTCATGGGCAGCACCGCAAAAAATTTGATTCGGGTGTTCTTTTTAAAAGAAAAACTGAAATCCTTAGCCAAACCCAATGCCAGCTACACCTTCGAGAAAGCCCAACACGTGCACGTCATTGGCGTTGGTATCATGGGCGCCGATATTGCCGCCTGGTGTGCCTTGCGAGGCTTACACGTCACCATACAAGATCGTCACGAACAAAGTATCGCCAGTGCGTTACAGCGCGCTCATAAATTATTCAAAAAGAAACTGCGTGATCCACGCTTAATTACTGCCACCATGGACCGCTTATTACCGGATATGGAAGGACGCGGCGTTGCCAAAGCCGATGTCGTCATTGAAGCCATCATTGAAAACGTGGAAGCAAAACGCGAACTCTATCAACAACTCGAACCAAAAATGAAACCCGGTGCCTTGTTGACCACCAATACCTCAAGTATTCCTCTGGAAACACTGAGTCAAGCACTGGTTAATCCGGGTCGGCTCGTTGGTTTGCATTTTTTTAACCCAGTGGCACAAATGCCATTGATTGAAATTGTCACCAGCGAACAAACCGATGAAAAAGAAGCGGCTCGAGCAGCCGCCTTTGCAGGCCAAATCGACCGTTTGCCATTGCCAGTAAAAAGCAGTCCCGGCTTTTTAGTCAATCGAATATTAATGCCTTACATGTTAGAAGCCGTCAGACTCAAAGAAGAAGGCGTCAAAGCAGAACTGATCGACCAAGCTGCCTTAAATTTCGGTATGCCCATGGGGCCTTTGCATTTAGCGGATACCGTGGGTTTGGACATTTGTGTTTCGGTAGCGAATATCCTTTCGGAAAAATTGGATATTAGCGTACCTCCCACGCTCCATGACATGGTAAAACAAGGCTACTTGGGGGTAAAAACCGGCAAAGGTTTTTACCCATACAAAGATGGCAAGCCGCAGCAAGAAAAACTCAATGCGCAAGAAAAAATCCCAGATGAACTCATTGACCGCATGATTGGCCGTATGGTCAATGAGGCCGTCGCCTGCTTGCGGGAAGGCGTCGTCAGTGATAAAGATCTGCTTGATGCCGGCGTTATTTTTGGCACCGGCTTCTCTCCGTTCCGTGGTGGCCCGCTCAATTATGTCTCGACTCAAGGCATTAAAGATTACGTAGATAAATTAAACAAACTTGAGCAACAACACGGCAACTTGTTTAAAGCGGATGATGGTTGGTCAAAGATGGTAGCAATCTAAACCATCACCGTACCCTCTGTGAAAAAATCACCGAGGGTACGCCGCCAAACGTATGAAAAACATTCATCCTACCCACTCTCTCTCTCCCCTCAGACCAAAAAACAACCATCACGCCGCCTGAGCGAACACTATATGAGCATATCGTTCACCAATCAGTGCACAAACTGTAGATTTCCTTATAATGCCTATCTATTACCTAATTAGGAGTAACTCTCAATGCAAAAATTTTTCGTTGGTTTAGTTTTTTTATTTTTTCTTGCGGGATGTACCCAAGAAACACAAAATAAACTGAGCCGCGCCCTCCAAAACTGGACAGGCACCGACGGTGTACTTGAAATTTATGCAGGTGATAAATTAATCAAGCGATTTATGAAAATAGACAAAATTTCCACCGCCACCGGCACCGACGATGGCATCGCAAGACCTTACCGATTTGGTTACGGCGTACTCGATGAAAATTTAAACCTCAAAGTCGACAAGGAAGAAGAGAAAGTCTATTTTGAATTTAGTGACTACGCCTCAAACTATATTTTTTATGAAAATCCACATCCTTAACTAACGTCAATTATCTTTGATTTCACAAGAAGTTTTTCACTCGCATGGAAAACTTTCTTTGTGGAATCAAAGCCGGTGTTAACTGTTTAACGGAGTCATCATGGGAAAGCGAATCCTCAACAAACTAGTCAAGGCATTCAGTTTATGTATTATTGTGAGCATCACCGCTTGTAGCCCACCAATGACTGTTAACTATCTACGTGACAATCCGGCAGGCAAGTTTGAATTCGATGTGGATAAGCGTTATCAAGATGTGTTTACCACGATACTTGCACAATCAAGGCAGTGTTATTTTAAGGGTAAGTTATTAAGCCATCAAATGGCCATTCGTGGCAACCAAAACAAAAAAGACAAAACCGGCAACATTACGGTCTCTTTACTTTACGGCGCGACAAGTATTGAGACCCATTATACGGTGGATGTTATCGCATTAAGTGAAAATCAATCGCGGGTTGTCACTTATTATGCCAAAGCCAATACCGCACCCGAGGCTGAAATTATAAAAACCTGGGTCACCGAAAACACCAATGTTTGCACGCCAAATTTGACATAATAAACGGTAAATTTAAGATGGGTCGCACAACGTGAAACCCATCAAGATACGCGGCACCTCCCTACTCCAATGAAATCTCAGCCACCCTTCAAACCCTCATTCTGGCTTCAAAACAAGCATTTTCAAACCCTATGGCCACAAATTATCAGGCGTCAACCACGCCTCCAAATCCGCCGGGAACGTTTAGAATTACCCGATGACGATTTTTTAGATTTGGATTGGACCACCGGACGCCAAGGTCCGATTGTCATTTTGTTGCATGGCTTAGGCGGCTCGTTAAACTCCAACTATACGCGTGGTTTATTACGAGCGATTGACCAGAAAGGCTGGCGAGGTGTATTAATGAATTTCCGTGGTTGTTCAGGCGAACCCAACCGCCTGGCAAGAAGTTACCACGCCGGAGAATATCATGACTTCGATCACCTTATTGAAGTTTTAAGAAAACGGGAACCCGACACAAAATTAGCGGCTGTGGGGTTTTCCATTGGCGGCAGTGTATTGATACATTGGTTAGCCAAATCGAACATCACAACAGAACTCACTTCCGCCGTCGCCGTTTCGGTACCATTCATGTTAAAAGATGCGGCCAGCACTTTAAATACCGGCGCCTCTAAAATATATCAGCGTTATTTGCTTAACTGTCAAAAATACACGATCAAGAAAAAATTTAGACATTTATCGGCTCCAATACCACTTGATAATCTAAAACACATCAAAAATTTCTTTGAATTTGACCAGCAAATCACAGCACCTTTGCATGGTTTCAATAGTGCTGAGCACTACTATGAAACATGTAGCGCTCGGCAATATTTAAAACACATTGATCGCCCGACGTTAATCCTTCATGCACAAGATGATCCATTCATGTCACCTCAATCCATTCCTCATGCCTATGAATTATCTTCCTTAACGACCATGGAGTTGAGTTTATCAGGTGGCCATGTTGGTTTTATTCACGGATCATGGCCCTGGAAAATCAATTACTGGTTAGAAGAACGTATCCCTGTTTTTTTTGAAAATCAATTTAACGATATGCTAAGAAGTGATTCGTTTTGTTAATTTGTTGTTGATTTAGAATTTTAATCTACAATCAACTATAGGATGACAAAGCAATGCAATGCATCGTCGACTTATTGACTCAAACATTTGCAAAATAAGAGGAAGAAGCCTATTTCAAGGTTATCGGTTTAATTTTTGCAGCGAGTCAAACATCAGTTTTTCAGTTTTAATTCATGGTGTCAAAATAGTGTTATAACGATTGAGATAACATTTAACTCATGCTTTTACAGCGGTATTCAAAGTAAGTAAAACAAAGTGTCAACTATTGCTTTGATGATACCAAAAAGTTCACTGCTTATTTAGCTAGAAAAAGATGGCAAATGATTAATAGTACTTCATCAACAATCTATACTGCATATTTCAAAACACCGCATGAAGCAGAAACGGCTTTTTATAATGCATTTGAAGAAGCTGATATTGGCCGTATGATGGCCGTCTGGCGTCAAGTGGATTATGCGGAATGTATTCACCCATTAAGCGACCGGTTAAATGGCCATAAACTCATTAAAGAAAGCTGGCAACACATTTTTCGTAACTCAACACCCATGCGATTTAATATTGTTAGACAATCAACTTTAAACACAGGCAATATTGCGGTGCACGTGGTTTATGAAGAAATATATACTGATGAAAATGACCTGGCATTCGTAATCATTGCAACAAACATTTACGAGCAAACCAACGACGGCTGGCATATGGTGTTGCATCACGCCTCGCCCGCGCCTCATCCACCAGCGGTAATGAAGACACCCAGTGACTGCAACCTTCATTAAGGTATGGGCGAAGTTTTGTTACACGACAAATCCTGCATCGTCAAATCAACATACAAAATCGCTGAACTCGCACATCACAAAATACGTTTTTCCATATTCACGAATCACCATGATGATCAGTCATCCGGATATTGGAACGGTAATTACCTGCATTGGATCACATAACCCATTCCTCACTCCCACCAAAATTTATGCCGAGCTATCGCCCATTGATGAATTAATGAGCTGAAATGTTATGCTCAAATTTGATGGAAAAACACTCATATGTTAGCTAACAACACTGACACCCAAGCAACACCTTTATCTTAAAGAGTAAATAGGTATAATACCCAAAGGCTACGCCGCTGGCGCCTTTAAAATGGAGGCAATCGCGAGGCCGCTGAATTTCACATAACTCTTTCAGAAAAGGGTAATACTAGCGAAAGAAAAGTCAGAATAACACGTGTTGCTCACGGTCTTTGAGTGTGCATGCCCAGCCGGGGTATAAACCATAGATGACCTAACGGTAGTGTAAGGAATAGGCATCCAGTGTCTAGCATCCATGGGATTATGCTGCGTCGGTGACATCAACATCATGGTAGACCAACGACGCCTGCACAATGCTACCTTGCCAACCTTTCTTGCCCGGTGTTATTAACGCTTAAACGACTTACCGTCGTTTACCGTATTAATCATCACAAACATAAAAAGTACCTATTTAAATGGTCACATTGTATTACATGAGGTTGCATTTTGTTCGATACTAAATCTATTCCTGCAATTGGAAAACTTGGCTCTGCAGTGGGCGATTTTTCTGATCGCCTTTTTGACCGGTCCATAAGACTCGCTGTGACCGGATTAAGCCAAGGAGGAAAAACCGTTTTTATCAGCTCACTGATTAATCAACTATTACGAGGTCAAAACTTACCTTTTTTTAGTGTGATCAGCGATAATCGTTTCATCGGAGCACGCTTGGACAAACGCCCTGATCAAGAGCATGAATCCTTTCCTTATAAACGTTTTATTGACTCAATCTACAACAGCAAACCCGCCTGGCCTGAACCCACCGATCGTATACGAGAAATACGGGTGGCTATCCGCTACCGTCCCGTCGGTTTTTTGCGAAAACGCTTATCGACCATGAGTACCCTGAATTTAGACATTGTTGATTATCCAGGAGAATGGTTATTAGACCTACCCTTATTAGGGATGTCTTACCAACAATGGTCAGCACAAACCCTAGAATTATGCCAAAACAAACCCCGTGATACGCTGGCGAAAGATTGGCTCAATTATTTAGCAAGCCTTGAACATAAAAACAACGTGTCTGAACAAGAAATCGCCCAGGCCGCTACGTTGTATAGTACTTTTTTACAACGTTGCCGTGACCCTCAATATCATTTGAGTTTTCTTCAACCGGGTCGATTTATTATGCCTGGTGAATTAAAAAACAGTCCGCTGCTACATTTTTGTCCGTATGCACTTAATTCTGTACACAACACAGCGCAAATAAATGTAAAATTGTTCACAGAAATGGAAACGCGTTTTGAAACCTATAAACAAGAGGTCGTTAAAAAATTTTATGATGAACAATTCTCACATTTTGATCGTCAAATCGTATTAGCCGATTTACTCAAAACACTCAATACCAGTTATGAAACCTTCCTCGACATGCAGCAATCCTTGACAGGTGTCTTACAAAGTTTTCATTATGGGCGCTCAAGCTTATTTCAACGGTTATTTGACAACCGGATCGACAAAGTACTGTTTGCGGCCACAAAAGCCGATCATGTGGCGTCAAACCAACACCACAACCTCAAAATTCTTTTTGAACGCATGGTTATGGATGCGGCCAGAAACATCGGGTTTCAGGGTGTACAATACGAAATAACCAGCCTATCATCGATTAAATGCACCGAAACGGTAGTTACCGACTATCACGGTCAAAAATTATCCTGCGTCAAAGGTAAACCCAAAGGTGCCGACCAGGAGAAAATATTATTCCCAGGAGAAATACCTGAATATTTACCTACACCGGAAGACTGGAACAATGATCGCTTTAACTTCCAGGAGTTTTTACCGCCGGTGTTACCTGACTTAGAACGTAACTCAATGCCCCATATTCGCTTGGATCAGGCCTTAGAGTTTCTTATTGGAGATAAAATGCAATGAGCAACAAAGAATGGTTACCTCCATTAGAGTTTTCACTTGATGACGTGCTTGATAGCCAACCAAGAATCACTCAAAAAGCAACCAGACCGACCCCTGTACTCATTAAACCTGGAGTAATTGCAGAGGCATCACAGCCAGAATTTTCCCAGCTGTTATCCGCCGAGAAAAAACCAGAAAAACCCTCCGACCACGTTATCGATTCGATTTTATGGTCACCAACGCAGTCAAAGCGCAAAAATTTGAAATGGTTTATTTCCTCGCTGCTGATTTTCATTGCTGCGATTATTGTACTTGATACTTACCAGTTCCTACATGATCAATTCACACAGAATTTCATCATCGGTACGGGTTTTGCCGTTTTATTTTCAATATTAGTAGTAACGGCCACCTCTCTACTACATAGAGAATTTCACGAGTATAAAAAAGTCAAAAATGTAGCCAGCCTGCAACAAGCCTGTCTAGCAGCCCAAACCAGCAGTGACTTTTTTTCTGGTCAGAAATTGTTGGGAAAGATTAGCAAAGTGTCTGTTACTACAGCGGCTGATAAAGCCAATCTTGAGCGCTTTCAGTCTTCTTATGTGGACTCTCACAGCAGTCAAGAAATGTTAGATCTGTATTCCCGCATGGTATTGCAAACCAAAGACAAACACGCCTTTGATATCGTCACAAAACATTCGGTCAATGCGTCCATTTTGACAGCGATCAGCCCGTTTGTTTTATTAGACGCAGTGATTATGCTTTGGCGCAATGGCCGAATGATTAGTGAAATTGCCCAAAGCTACGGCGGGCGACCGGGTTTTTTTGGCTCGCTGGTATTTGCACGCCAAGCTGTGAGTTACATTGCCATCGCCGGTGCCAGCGAGTTTGCCACCGATGGCGCAGTCGAAGCTTTAGGAGGACAACTCGCTTCAGCAGTTTCAGTGCGCGCAGGACAAGGGATAATTAATGGTTTGCTCACGGCAAAGCTGGGTTTACTGGTAATGGGTTTGTCACGTCCTATTCCTTTCACGAGCGACAATAAGCCGCGCCTTAAAGATATCCGCGACCATATTATGAAACGCAACGAACCTTTTTTCAAAAGGAAGAAATAAGGAACTGGCATGTGATAACTTCCCGAGGAAGTTATCACATGCCGATTCCTAAATATTAGCCCGTTACAGCTAAGCACCCTAAAAAGGTTTAGCTAGTAACGAGCATAATATTAAGCTAATTTAACACATGTTATTGAAATTAGTTAGGCGCTGCAGCGGGAGCAGGCTCAGCCGCGATTTCTTCAAATGCGCTGAATTCTGAGACATCCAGATTGCCGTTTTCATCTTTATCCAAGGTTTTCCAGCTTTTACTTAATCCTTTGCTGGCTTCTGCCTCCTGCATTGAAATCGCTCCATCGCCATCCTTATCAATCATCTCAAACGCACTCGCAGACGTGGTTTCCTCGGCGAAAGCTACACTAGCCATGAAACTAATACCGAAAACCCCAACGATCATTTTTGTCGCTTTTAACATTTAGAACCTCCTTGTGGTCCAATCATTCATCTGTTATAAAAAACAGTTATAACTAAATGAAAGTGATCTTTTGATTTATTTAATAAAAACTACTGTAGTTTTCTCATTAGCCATACGACCTAATCCAAGTGCAGCAAACAAAGTTACAAAGCATTCTGATCGCGTCACCAATAAATTAGGGTATCCGCTAACCCAAAATATACAGTAATAGAAAAGCCAGGAAGAAAAACGATTATTTTAGTTATTATTTAGCCATCTATACAAAATACGCGAAATTCGGGTTAAAAAACACACAAAATCACGGCTTGATAAATGTTAAATGGTTCTAACGACAGCCACATTTAAATACATGGCATCAAAACCAACTTGCTACGCGGGAATTAGTATACGACTCAACCCAGCTGCTGTAAAGCATTAGCAATGATCGCTAATGCCGTGTCAATCTGCGCTCGGGTAATCACTAATGGCGGGGCAAAACGAACCACCGTCTCATGGGTTTCTTTACTTAAGAGACCCGCTGCCATTAAACGTTCACAAACGTCACGAGCACAACATCGTTTGGCATCAATCTCCATCCCAATTAATAAGCCTTGACCACGCACTTCAGTGACCAAGGGGCTATCAATGGCCTTTAAACCCGCCATGAAATAACTTCCCAAGGTGGCTGCATTGGCGATCAAATTCTCATCTTCTAAAACCGATAAGGCTTCCGAAGCCACCGCCGCTGCCAATGGATAACCACCAAAAGTACTACCATGATCCCCTGGTGTAAAAACATCCATCACATCATCAGACGACAAAAATAAAGACACGGGAATCAATCCGCCCCCCAAGGCTTTACCTAACAGTAAACCATCTGGTTGCACCGACTCATGTTGGCAAGCCAACAATTGACCCGTACGACCTAAGCCCGTTTGTATTTCGTCGCAAATTAATAGCACATTATGTTGTCGACACAGCTTGGCACACTCTGCTAGATAACCCGCTGGAGGGACAATAATACCACCTTCACCTTGGATGGGCTCTACCAAAAACGCAGCGGTATTTGGCGTAATTGCCTCTGCTAAGGCCTGACTATCTCCAAAAGGAATCCGTTTAAAACCTGGCACCAATGGCCCAAATCCTTGCCGATACTGCAATTCAGAAGACATGCTCACGATGGCAATGGTACGACCGTGAAAATTACCATCACACACAATAATTTCTGCACAATCCTCAGGCACTTGTTTTTTATTGTAAGCCCATTTGCGTGCGGCCTTGATGGCGGTTTCCACCGCTTCTGCGCCGGTATTCATAGGAAGTGCTTTTTCAAAGCCAGTCATGCGGCAGGCTTTTTGTAAAAAAGGGGCTAATTGATCGGTATAAAAAGCACGTGAAACAATCGCTAATTTTTCCGTTTGAGTGCGTAATGCGTTAACTAGGCGGGGATGTAAATGACCATGGCTGACAGCAGAATACGCGCTCATCATATCAATATAACGCTTGCCTTGATTATCCCAAACATAAATCCCCTGCCCTTTGACCAATACCACAGGCAGTGGATGATAGTTATGTGCGCAATATTGTTGTTCTATCGATATAACTGGGTCCATATACACCTCGGTTTTCATAAAAACAAAGACTCGACCAATTTTATAGCTAACTCGGCCGTTTTATTATTCTGGTCTAATTCCGGATTTAACTCCGCAATTTCAACACCTACTAATTTAGGGTGATGTTTCATCAAAGTTAACGCCTGTAAAAGCGCTTGCCCACCAATACCATCAGCAGCAGGCGAACCTACCCCGGGCGCATCGTTAGGGTCAATGGCATCAAGATCAATGGTGATGCCCACTTTATCCGTTGTTTTTGTCACATGGTTTATGGCTTGTTGCATCACTGCTGTTAAACCTTTGCTGCGTACTTCGTCCATATAAAAAATACGTACACCTAACAATTGCAACAGCGCTGCTTCACCGCTTTCAAAGCTGCGAATACCAATCAAACAAACATTTTTGGGTAACAACGCTGCACCCTGGGATGCCATGTGCGTCAACACAGATTCGCCATGACCTAACAAACAAGCTAATGGCATGCCGTGCAATGCGCCACTGGGGCTGGTTTCTGGCAAATGGCTATCCATATGTGCATCGATCCATATCAAACCCAACGACTGTGTTTTACCCAGCGCCTTAGCAACACCACTCCAAGTGCCAATGGCCGTGGAATGATCGCCACCAAAGACCACAAATGGTTGTTGATTGCGCACACTATGACCCACATCACTGGCTAACTCCTGACATACTTGAGTCACGGCATTTAATGCAGTCCCATCAGAATTCACAGTGGGACGAATGATTTTTTGCCAACGTGTGTCTACCTGCCCATTGCTTAAACACCTCTCTAGATTCATGCTTTTTAAGTGATCAGGCGCTAAGGAACAACGTGTATCTTGTGCCCCCCAACAAGAAGCGACGCCGAACAGATTTAATTGTTTTTGCATGATGAGTCATTGAATTTCTAGATTGAAAACAGATAGTAAAAGGGTATGTCATTATGTCGACCCAAGCGCCTAAACATTTAATTGGGCAATGAATGACCGGTCTCAATCTCTACTTTGAGATGATATTGCATATAATATAGACAAGGTGTTGCACACAAGTGTTCAACATTCAATTCATGGCAGGGCGGAGTCTATTTTTTTTCTAGTAGATTACATTCAACTGGCTGGCCACCGAGATTTCATTTGCATTGCCCACTACTGCCACATCTAAGCGAGCGCGCCAAAACTCCCAGCCCAAGCCCAAACTTGCAACACTCACATCGCTGTCTGGGAAATTATGTCGATAGCCTAAGCGAAGTTGGGTGACGTGTCCCTGAAACTCATAACCAACACCTAAATACTGACTAGCACCACCAATTCCCAGTGCCTGCTCGCGCAACAAATCGTAATCCAATGAAATGACATTTTTGCCGGAATGAAAAGCGAGTCCAGCCCGAACAGCCGGTTTGAGATCAATGGTATTGGCTAACACGGTTGTGTATTGTTGCTCTATGATATTTTTAATGGCGACCCCCACTTTCCATTGTTCGGTAAAAGCCATCGCCAAACCGGCATCCATATTAAAGTTGTGTGTGGTTTTTAGCCCACTGTTAAGTGATACCTCGGCACTATCAATATCAGTAGCCGCAAAATAATAATCATAGGTATTCACTCTCACATACTTAGGTGTCACTCCATAAGAAACTGAGGTATCACCGAAAAACAGAGTATGTGACAATGCTAAAGCCAGCTCTTGTAGTAGAATCCCTCGACCTTGCAGGTTAGATACAAAGTCCGTCGTGGGATCAGGAATCCGAATCCCTAACACATCGAGTCTATCCACCGCATCCAGGGTTTGCCGCATTTGCTGCAAATCGCTATCGACGACCTCACCAACGACCCCAAAACTGCCCCACACATTCAGCGAAATAGCCATGGGCCATTGTCTATCAGTATCTGCCACAAACGCTGCAACACTTGCTTGGAGCTCGATGGCTTTATCGGATAGTGTTGTCAAATTGTCAATGAGTGTATTACCGGTTTTCACCACTTGTTGGCGTGACTGATCTAACTCACTCAGTGTACTGGACTGATTTAAATTAGCGAGCGATGCATTAAAGTTTTCAAAATATTTCTGAGTAGTAAAATCGTCAATCGGCTGAGATAAATTATCTGGATCGGCAATCCGCAGGGCCAGCGAAGCAACACTCCAAAACGTACCCTTGGCTCCATTGGGCGCACTTAACAGTGCAGGATTATATAACACCGAGTTCCCATATGAGCTTGAGGCCACCATAGTACCGCCCATGGCTAATGATCGTGGGTCCTTAGCCATAAAAGATAGCGCCATGGCGTTATTTTGAAAAACCAACACACTCAGACATAGTAAATAATATCCCCATTTCATTTTACACCCCAGCTTGTCAAATTTTTTTGGTTATAAATACTCGTAGCGTTTGAGATTTAGGCTTTATTGCTGGCCTATTTTCGCCCTGGCGGTGTCGCCTAATGCGCCTACTGTTGGTGAAACTTCGCGCAATAAGAACGACTATTACTTGTCGTTTCGCCTCGCCTCAAGCGCCTACTTTTGGTGCCAGGACAAAAATATACACCGCACTCAACACCTAAATCTCAAACGCTACGAGTATATTGTATAAATTTAAATCAGATGTTTTCATTTTTATGTTTTAGCATATCGGCGTGAATCATCTATGACAACGCATCAACTCACAAATTGGCGCACCATGAATATTCATATTTCATTATTAATTCAGCACCCACACTTATCATGATAAGTGAATAAAAAATATAACATTCGATAAAAAAATAATGGATTGCGATAGTTTAAAAATGCAGCATACCATCGAAACAATATCGATCAATGCACACCATCTTAAGCTATCCTAGCGAAACAAAATGTGAGGTAAAATCATGGCACGGCAAATTATCATTTTAGTGTACCTAGCCGCGATGATAACGGGATGCGGTTCGTCAAGTAATTCTCTCAACGATAACATCCAAACATTTAGAGAGAATATGTCGACTTTATCTGTTTTGGTCAAAGATAATTTATCGTTGGATTATCGGGAAGTATGGATTCGCTTATTAAAGGTAGAAGCGATCGATATTAACGACCAAATAATTACCCTGTATGATAACCCGGATGGGCGGGTTTTTAATTTAGCGTCAACCGATACAGTTGCCGCCTTATTAAGTGCACGCAGTATTCCTGCGGGTAACTATAAAACGCTTCGTATTACATTAGCCAGCGAGCTCACTCTAGTTGATAAAAATGGCAGCCAAACAACGCACAAATTCACCAATGCATCGGATACCCTGACCTTATCCATTCCAACTGATTTACAAACCATTGCAGACAAAGTGGCATCACTGGCATTAGATTTTGATATTGCCCAGCTTGTGATTAATCAAGCCAACGAAATCACGCCAGAGGTCAAAGTCATTACCGATACCTCATCCAGCATCGACCGTATTATTGCTGAAATCGAAGGTAAAGTTGTCTCCATCCTGGATAATCATCAATTTACCTTGCAACCCACTGGCAGCAATATCAACATTGATGTTCAACTGCATAGTACTGGCGTTGTCACCAATGAAATCACCAAGCAAAATGGTATTGATTTTTCATCGCTGGTGATTGATGACAAAGTGGGTATATTTGGCAATTTTAATAGCAATGGCCTGGTATTAGAAGCGGTCAGCGTTTCAGTGAACGGTGATACGCCCAGCAGCGGCAATGCCAACCAAGTGATTAACAAAACGGTGAAAGTTGAAGGCATCATTAATAGCCTGAATAACAATGCACTTGAACTCAATGTCCACGAAGCCAGTTTCATCCCACAAACTGATGTCATGACAATCATTGATTTGTCCAATGCATTTTACCAGCGAGGCAACCAAACCATGCTCGCCACTGGCCAACAAGTGGAAATCAAAGGCACTTGGGACGGACAGCAGCTTACCGCAAAACATATAGAAATTGAAGGTGCTCACATTGAAACTTCAGATTCTGGCAGCGTAAGTGACAGTGAACTTGCGGAAGTAAAAGGCACCGTATCTCAAATACAAAATACCCTGTTAACCATTCAAGTCGAAGAAGCAGAACATATCAATCTCACAGGAAACACCTTAAGCATTGATATCAAAGAGGCTTGGTTTAAACACGGTAATATCGATTGCTTAACCAATGGAACCAAAGTAGAGATAAAAGGTAGCGTATCAACTGACGGTAACAACACACTATCACCCACCGTCATTGAAGTTAAATCCCATTGCACCACCTTGCCTAATGAAAGCTCCAGTGACGACGGAAGCAGTAACGATGTCCCCCTTTCATCAACCGGAGTACAAGCCTATGGTCTGATACAATCGATAGAGGGTGACAAAATTACTTTGCAAACCACCAAAACCGAGCATTTTTCACCGACTGGCAACACCATCGAAGTCATTGTGACAAACACAACCTCCTTTGAGCATGGTACAAAAAACGATCTGACTCAAAACGCGAGTATCAAAGTCGAAGGGACTTGGAACGGACAAGCATTAACGGCGGTAAAAATAGAATTTTCGCAAGAGAATAATTGACGATAGTGAATCATTGATTGTCCACCGTTTCACCTCCTACTGTGTTCTCTGTGGTTTATACTCGACATATAATCACAGAGAGCACAGATTTTTTCATTCTACACGCAACTAGCTTATCCAAATCCCCTCAAAGCGCGCTCTCAGCCCATTTTCCCGTTTGGCTAACACATTAACTAAGCCAGAATGACGAGAATGCAACATACAAGGACCGGGTAAAAAATAATAACGCCGCCCGATTTCTAGTTCGACACGTGCATGCCGAACAATGCCTTCATAAGCAATGGGCGTATAACTACCGATTTCGGTACAGCCGCGTTCACGAGATACCAACGGCCCCACCACACACCAAGTAATCAAACCGTTAAAATAGTCTGGCTCTTCCATCACTTGGCCCACATGGGTTATCGGGCAACCGGCGGCTGTGGGTCGTCCCATCAGTATATCGCCTTTTTTAATCGCTAAACGCTCAACGTTGGTCGGATTAAACGGTAAAATCACTTCGCGTGGTCCTGGATCATCAGGAAACTGCTCTAATACTGCATCGTACTCGCGACCCAAGATATCTTTCCAGGAAATATCTTCCGCTTTAAACTCCACCACCACCGGCGGCAAATGATACTGAGCAAGTGCGGCGGCATCCATATAAATACAGCGCTTTATCTCTTCTGGATGGTTCACTAATCGATCGGCTAAACCATCACAGGTTTTAAATCCACATTGACCGCAATCTTTGCCTGGCAACATGGCCAGTATTTGCTGATGTGATTTCACGATTATTGTCCTCGATAAAACAAATCAGAGTCCATCTTCCGAATGACACCGAAATGTTTTTCCCAACCAATTTCTTTTTTTCCTGCACAAATAGTACAAGTGGAAACTGGGGGATTTCCGCGAAGCAGCCAAGGTTCGCTGGTTTCATCCATTTTCTCAATACGCGCCACAACAGGATCGATATTAATACCATGCAAGGCATCAGTTTCGACTACGACCACATTCTCTGTCGAATCCATGATATGGGCACGAAAGACTTCTTTTTCTGCTTGTGACACTAAGTCAATTTTGGTCACCACGGCAACATCTGCCAACGTTAACATGGCACCGATTTTGTTGGGCAAATTCATACCACTGGTCGCCTCCAGCACCACAATACCCAATGAGCGCTCAATATAAGGCGCACACCGCAAACACAAACCTGCGGTTTCCACAAACAAAATACCAGCGCCTTCTTCATCGGCCCAGTGAATGGCATCCCCTAATACCAACACACCGCAATGATCCGGACATAATTCACCAGAATATATTTTACGTGCCGGTATGCCTAACTCATTTTGAAATATTTCATCCTCATTGGCATATTGCACATCAATCTTTAAATAGGCTAATTTATATTGTTTAGCGATGAGCTTTTTCGCCGCTTGTTTTAATACCGTTGTTTTACCGCTGGTTGGGGGTCCTGCACAGATAACAACTCGCATGATTATTTCCTCACATGACTTAATATTCGATGGCTGATAAACATGCCTGAACTTCCTTTTCATCAAGTTGTTCACCCATTCGAATACGATTGCGAAAATTTATTAGCACATCATCGAAGCGCTTGAGGTTTTCTGCAATACGCTTTTCTCCATTTGTCGTTTTAACAATATTTTGCATCGCGCCATTTTTTAAAATGATACGAAAGTCGGAGAGTAAAGCGATATGCAAATCATGGGTAACAAAGACAAAAATTTTCTCATATTTATGCAGTAACGCTAGCGCTCTACTGCGGTCAATCCCCGCATTTTCTATTTCGTCTAATAGGATAATGGGTGAATTACCAATGACCACCGCATCAGCAATTAATAATGCACGACTTTGCCCCCCAGAAAGCTCAGTCATAGCACTTTTCACATTAATGGCCTCACCCGTCAGTTGATTGGCAAAATCCAAGGTTTCTGTCACAATCGTTTTGGATTCTCCAACTTTCCTAATCTTAGCGTGCAGACCGAGAAAGGTATCCACCGGCATGTCAGATAAGAAACTGGTGTGTTGAGTAATCAGTGCAATGGGGTTTTTAGATGGGTCCGCCATAAACTCTGGCAATGGTGGAGCATCGTTGATGAGAATGCGACGTTGTGTTGGTGTACTACCATCGGCAAACAAACCAATGTCGTTGATCAAGGCGGTTTTCCCTGATCCCGTCGGCCCCACAATACTCACCACTTGCCCCATTTGGAGATCAAGCTGCGTTAATGGTTCTTTGACTCCATTACGTCCGCAACCACCAATGATCGTAATTTTATGAATGCGCACAAGTCTTTTCCCTCCTGGAATCGTGTTTCGCTTATGTTATCGAATAAAAATCAAAAAAGCGAAATTCGTATTGGCAGCAATACTCATTAATAAATAATATGCAACTCATCACCACTTAGCAAGTTAGTATAAATACTTAGTAAAACTTCTTACTATCTAAGCGATTAAAACAAACGCATCAACACAAAAAAATCAATATCTTTACATAAAAAAATAACAAATTAGTATATACGAATACATTTAAAATTGATCAAAATAACGGCAGAATAAATTATCTTTTGATACAGCTATTTGTTTAGCATTTTACTCTGTCATAAATTTGTTGTTATGGTTAATTAGGTGGGGATTTGCGATTATTGATATCAGGATAAAACAATTCATTTTGATTTCATGGCTTGCTTGCAAACTAAGTTCAACTTGAAAATAGCTACCCACGCTTTGTGGAGACAAAATATTTTCAAGGTACGTAACCTCTGTGTTCAAATAAATTAGGAGAAGTTATCAATGATAGGAACAGTTCGTGCCGCACTCATGTTTTCTTTATTAGCCTTAGCAGTTGCAGCCGTAAACGCAGATACCCCTAAAACGCTCGCTGGCGCTCATGGTCATGGTAAAAACGTGACCGGAAAAATCACTTTGTTTCGTGCCCAAACCGAAGGCTTGGAGATTGGTAATGAAAAAGACTTTCTAGATGCCGAAGTATTAGTGACACTGGATACAGAACCCGGCAAAGTTTTTGGTATCCGTTATCATGAAACCAAGCCAGCCACAGGGGCCATCGTTGACACCCTGCGTGAAGCGTATATAAACAACAAACCGGTGACCATTCAACATCGATTTTCACCTGGAAAAACTAATCTAAAAATCATTTGGGTTCAGCTAGGCGAGATGCCTTCATTCGCATCACAATAATTGATATTTCCCCATCAACTAAACGCTCATGGATGAGCGTTTAGTTGATGAGCTTTAATTTTTTCTTCGCAAACAACCAACAATTTTATTTTTTAAATTCGTTAAAAACTCATCTCCCGTCTGATCATTATTATATAAAATATCATGGATATTATCTTTAAATTGGGTAGCCTCTGCGGCGGATAGTTCTCCAGAGGTGGTAACAAAAATCGCAATTTGCTGCCAACGTGGATTTTTCCTAATTCGATCCATTAACCGCATGCTGTCACCACTTGGAGTATGCAGCTCAATAATAATAATATCCGGATGAAATGCAAATAGCTGGCTATAAGCCGTTTCATTATCTTCAAAACAGACCGCCAAAATATTATTCTCTTCCAAGGCTGAAGTAATGGTCTGCGAACAATGATTGTCCGGTTGAATCACAAATGCAATCAATTTCTCCTTCATTCGCACATGTTTAGTAATCGTACTAAATAATGTCTCTTTCTCAACCGGTTTGGTTAAATAATCTGACGCGCCCAGTGCATAACCTAACTCCTTATCTTCCACCAAGCTCATCATCACGATAGGAATATCCTTAAGAGCCGCGCTTTTTTTCAATTCAGTGAGCGCCCACCAGCCGTCTTTTTCCGGCATCATCACATCCAAGGTGATAACGTCAGGTTTAATTTTATGAGCCAAAGCAATTCCTTCATCAGCACTTGCTGCGGTATAAGCATAAAAACCTTGCCTTGTTAAAAAGCGCTCCATTAAATCCCGAATATTAGCATCATCATCAATGACCAATACACTACTTACCTTGCAGCGTTTTTCATTAATCACCTCATCATCATGACCAAAACGTATTACTTTAGGATTGACTTTTGGTCCAACAGAAAACCAACGTTTTTTAGTTGTTTGAGGTTTCTTTGACTTAATGGGAAGACACACAGAAAAAGTTGCCCCATGATCTAATAAACTATTGACACGGATTGAGCCTCCCAACATATAACACAATCGTTCAGTGATAGCCAATCCTAAACCTGTCCCACCGTACTTACGTGTTGTCGAGTTATCCCCTTGAACAAAGGGCTTGAATAATTGATCCATTTGCTCTTTGCTCATGCCAATACCGGTGTCGGTAACCTCGATAGTTATCCACTCTAGCTCATCGAATGTATGATTAAGAACATGAATATCAATTAACCCATTTTCAGTAAACTTATTTGCATTGCTAATAAGATTAAACATAATTTGACGCACTTTAGTGACATCCGATTCCATTTGATCAATATTGTCATTCACGGTGAGTTTTAGCGAGTTGTTGTTTTGTGTTAACAAAGACTCAACGCTTGAAATAATATTACCCATTAAGCATGCTACTGAGAATTTCTCTATGTAGTTTTCCATGTGGCCTGCTTCAATTTTTGATAAATCGAGAATATTATTAATAAGCGACAATAAATGTTTTCCAGAGGCCTTTATTTTTCGAATATCCAGTGAAACGCTATCAAAATTCTTATCGGAAGTCTCCTCCTCAATCATTTCGCTATAACCAATGATCGCATTAAGGGGAGTCCGCAGTTCATGGCTCATATTGGCTAAAAAATCACTTTTGGATTTATTGGCTTCCAGCGCCCGATCTCTCGCCACGATTAAATCTTGGGTACGGCTTTCTACCAGTTGCTCTAAATGTTCACGGTAATGATGCAATTCTTTTTCTGCTTTTTTTCGATCACTGATGTCTCTCACGCTACCGATAAAATAACGACGATCATCAACAATCATGGTATTCACAGCCAAATCTGCTGGAAAAGTTTGCCCGTTTTTATGCTTTGCCAGTATTTCACGACCGACGCCAATGATTCGAGGCGTATTTGATCTCACATAATTTTTTAAATATTTATTGTGTTGAAATGCATCATTTTCGCTCATTAGTACAGAAATATTTTTGCCCGCGATCTCATCACTTGAATAACCAAATAACTTCTCTGCCGACGGGTTAAACATTTTAATCAAACCATTCTCATCAATAGCAATCACTCCATCCACAAGATGGTTTAATAAGGTGCATAGATAGATATCTCGGTCACGAAGCTTATTCTCCATGTTTTTCTGTTCTGTAATATCACGGAAAAAAACCGCAAGTCCCCCCTCATTGTCAGCGTAAGCGTGGGCATGGAACCATTTATTTGTCGGCGGATAATATCCCTTAAATTCATTCACCTGACAGCGAGTTAACGACTCCTTCAGCGGGCGATAAAATGAACTAGCCACTTCTGGCAAAAGATCCCACAAATTACCATATTCTTCTAAATCACTAGGAATATCAAAATCTTGCTTAGCCTTTTTATTTAAGTGGGTAATATTAAAGTTGGCATCTAAAGTAAAATAGATATCATCAATTCGCTCAAGCAATTCTTCTAATTGATTGGCTGCGTTATTTAACATAGTTTCGTTTGCTGTTAGGTTTTTGACGTATAACACTTTTCGGCAACCAAAAAAATAAATTGAGCACATTGCTAAAATTCATTCCGCCACGACAAATTTTTCACCAACCTACCTATTCATAAGGTGTAATCGTTGATTTCATTCACTGCCGTTCTGCGTTACTATTTATTGCATGTAATCAAGAGATGAGTTTTTTTCAACAACTGTCTTGGCGATGGATTCCATTTTATTAGCTCGACATAACCTCAGTCTCATAAAACAACAATTATTTCGAATTTCTTCAATGAAAAAATTTTACGTTACCATTGCATCTTTATTTTTTTCAATGGGCTTTAATCATATATTTGCCAATCATTGCAATGATTTTAATGAAACGTTGACTTCATTGAACAATAAATATAATCAAAAAATATCTTCGATAGAGAAAAGCCGATGGTATAACTTGGATGATTTTAAGATAAAAAGTATATTTATTGTGGTGCATGGTCTTAATCTTAAACCTTCAAAAATGAACGATTTGATTACAGTGTTAGGCAAACAACATCACGGGGTACTCAGGCTGGCACTCATGAGTGACCAAGATCCAACATTTACAGTGAATAGTTGGCAACAACAAGCCATCGATTATTATTGCCTAACCATCAATAAGGCCAAAAAACAAAAGCTAGCTGTTTCGTTTTTAGGGTATTCAATCGGGGCAAGCATTGGTAGCTTGCTTGTTAGTCAACAATACCTGTTTGATAAACTTATTTTGTTTGCTCCTGCTCTGAGTTTGCATTGGTACTCAAAGATACCAGAGCGACTGCCACTGCCCAAGGGAGTCATGCTGCCTAGTTTTAATAACAAACAATATCGTCATTTTAATGGACTAAAAATACTCACCTACCAAGCCCAAGCCAAGCTTCGAAAAAATTTCAGCGTTAAACAATTAGCAATCTGGCCAAAAACTTTAATTTTTATGCGAGAAAAAGATGAAATTGTTTCGTATCAGGAGCTTTCTTTTTTCAGAGATCCATCCCATCAACAAATAACATTTATCACTCTCGATTCATTAAAAGGATTTTCTGTCAGAGGGAAAAATCATCTTATGATTGATAAAGAGTCACTGGGGGATGAGCAATGGAGTATTGTGCTGAAAAATATAAAGGTTTTTTTGGATAAAGAGTCAGGACTAAATAATTAAAGTATCGAGCTTGTTTGCAACATATACCCATCGCACATAGGATTTAGGTTTAATCACGCACTGCTGTCGCTCATCTTCGCCTAAAGCACCTACGGTTAGTGAACATTGTTCAATAGGGTCAAATCGAATAATATATAATCAATATCTCGGTTCAATTGCTTGTCTAGCTTCCTCCTTGCCTTTATCTGGCGAATTGTCGCCCCTGCACTCGCGTAACTAGACAATCCAAAGATGTCGGCTATTTCTGCTAACCGCATATCCGCCACTTGCTGGCAAAGATACATAGTTACTGATCTAGCTGGGTTTATTACGCCCCTCCCCCGGGTTTGTAACCAAATTGTGGTTTCGCTCACTTCATAATATTGACACACAGCAGCAATAATTTGGTCTAATGTGGGCAATATACGCACAGTCGCTAATTCCGGCATATCCACCGTCTTGGCCTTACCTGATAAAGCATTCGCCTTAAATTGATCATCACCTAAAATTGGACTTATTTTCTTCTTTTGGTAAAATTCCACCAACGCCTCATCCAATGGTTTATTCACATAGGCTTTATATCGTTCATGGAGTTTTCTTTTGCCAATCGCCCGCAAGGTATAATCAATGTTTAACCAATCGGGTTTTGTCACAGCCCCAATATAAGCACGATAACTTGACCAACGGTATTGGAATAATGATCGACACGCCTTAGCTTCTAATGGATTGCGATGGATATAACAAGATAACGCTAACCAATAACTCTGAGCATCCACTAAAATGGCTTTGTACCGTCCTCGAAACAAAGGCCCATCAGTTCCTTCGGATCGGTTAAAATATTGGGTATACAGACCATTAATGTGACGCATGATCCTCTGCAAATTTCCATCGGGTGTTCGCAATAGAAGATGATAATGGTCATCCATTAAACAATAAGCATGCCATTCCGCATTGAATCGACCATGGGTATCGGCTAAAAGTGATAAAAAATATTGTTTTTGTTTGTCATTTTTATAAATCGAACGCTGCCTCACACCACGATTCATAACGTGATACCAAGCGCCAGGATATTCTATTCTAAGAGGTCTTGCCATAGTCAGAAACTATAGCTTATATCCCAATATATTACTAGTCTTGACCCCTCAATATATTATTTATTCAGGAAAATTAAATATAGAAGACTAGATTTCAACAACGCGATTTCGGCCAGCTTGTTTAGCTTTAAACATGGCTTTATCCGCTAAGTTAATCATATCTTTAAAGGACGAAGAGAGATTCGTGGTAACACCAATACTAACAGAAATATCAAGTTTTCTACCTTTGACTTCGATTTCAATCTCTTCGATAGCTAAACGAATACGTTCAAATACCTTATACGTCTCTGCTAATTCTTTAACCACGACTACACATACAAACTCTTCTCCACCAAAGCGAGAAATAATATCGGTTACACCAAGCTGCCTTTTTAAAGTCTGAGCAATATGTAAAAGCACTCGATCACCAATATCGTGACCACATTCATCGTTAACTTTCTTAAAGTAATCTGCGTCAATCATAGCCACCGCAATTGAAATGGATTTACATACTGCTTTTTTATATAATAACTCCCCCATTTGAAACAGACTTCGGCGGTTTTTCGTTTTAGTTAGATAGTCACTTGTTGCGCTTTCATTAATTTCACGAATATATCCAATCATATTGGTATTATGATGGACACGACAATAAAACTCATTAACAATCAGTGGTTTTGTCATGTAGTCATTCGCTCCTGTTTTCAAAAGCTTGACTATTAGTTCATTATCATCTCGTATCGATAACCCAAGAATTGCCATCTCCTCACGTCGATAATCTTTACGTATCTCTTCAATTAAGCGCAAGCCATTCATTTTAGGCATATGATAATCAGTAATGACAAGACTAATGTCAGGGTGTTCTTTGATGACGTTAAGCGCCTCTACTCCATTTTTTGCTACTAGCGTGAAATAACGAAGATTCGCTAACAAGCCAACCAAATAATCACAAAACGTTATTGAATCATCGACGACAAGTACTTTAACAAATTGGTTGTTATAAATACTGTTAACCATTGAAACGAGATAATCAATATCTTTAGGATTACGTTTAACAATATAATCAATAACAAAATCAGATTTCATCGTCATTTTAATCGCAGAATTTATTGAACCGGTAAGAATAATCATAGGAAGTTTGATTTTCTGCACGAGATCTACAATTTCGCCATTAGGTGCATCAGGAAGGGTAAGGTCTAATACCGCACAAAGATAAGACTTATCCTGCTGTAAGAGCTGTTTTGTTTCAGAGTAGTTTGAGGTGGAAACAATTTCTATGTTTTTTAATCCTTGGAACTGTATAGATATTAAGTCTCTAATAGAAACACTGTCATCAACGACTAATACTCGATTAAAGTGATCCATTAATTCTCCAGATAAATTATCGTAATAAGAAAAAAATCTGCATTTGTTTCTAAATACAATTCAAGATTGTCGCGTAAGTCAATATTGAGGATAAAATTACCTTACTTTTCCCTTCTACCCTATACCCTAATTTCATAAAAAAGTCACTCCCCGTTTAATCTTTTGGAGCTTATTTTATTCTTTTGGTAAAACTCTACAACCCCCTTGTCCAGTGGCTTGCTAACATACGCTTTATATCGCTCAAGGTGTAATCGGTGCGCTACCTCAATCCCATATGTAAGCACTAGATATGCCACTGCGCATTAAATCGATCATGCGGGTCGGATTGAGCGGGTAAAATTACTTTCAAAAATCGACGTAGATTCAGAAATTCCCGCTAACTTGTATCAGACCATTGCTGTCGTGTTATCATTCGTTTTCCAGTTAAATGGAAAAAACAAGGCAATAGCCGGACAATCCGACAAGAATATACACCCATGAAAATTACTCTCTTTTCGTCTTCAATATTTGCTTTAATTATGAGCAGCAGCCTTATCGCAGCTGAAATATATCGTCCAAAATATGAAGATGAACAAATTATGTTTCGAATTGTGGAACGTACGCCTGAAAATATCTCTGCGTTCTATCAAGGAAGGGAATTTAAAAAAACAGCGATTGATGAAATATCAAACACCTGTTATGTCACTGTCATTGTGAAAAACAAAACGCAGACGACATTGTGGCTGGAACTAGATAACTGGCAATTTTCACGCAATGGAAAACCCATCAAACGTATAAAAAGAGACTATTGGAAAAAGCGCTGGGATGCGATTGGTTTGAATCAAGCCCATCGCTCAACATTTGGCTGGACACTGATGCCAGAATCTCGTGATTTGAGACCAGATGAGGGAGTTGGTGGCAGTATTGTCATTCCAAAACAATCGAAACCGTTTACAGTGATCGCGAACTTTCATACCAAACCGGACAAATCCGGCCCGATAAAAATCGTTACAACCCATGGTGCAAAATGCGTAGAAGATATCTAACTGATCAAATAATTTACTCTATTTTTTTACTGATATCATTACTAACCACTCAAGCATACGCAGGGGACTCATTACCCAAAGGGATTATGAAACTCGATGGCCAAACAGCACCGCCTTTGATCCTGAACGATATAGAAGAAAAATCTTTTGACTTAACAAAATCCAGAGGACATTGGGTATTTGTTCATTTCTGGGCAACCTGGTGTGGTCCCTGTCGCCGAGAAATGCCAACAATTCAAACAATGAGTGAAAAATTTAAGCGTGATGGACCTGAAATAGTGCTGGTTAATACCGCCGAATCAGAAGATACCGTATTTAGTTTTCTCGGAATCGTCGCGCCAGATTTAAACCCGTTGTTGGATACCGACGGCCTGGTGACGGAAGCCTGGCAACCACGCGGCTTACCAGCAACGTTTTTTGTTTCCCCCGAAGGTAAATTACGTTATCTTGCACTAGGGGGAAGAGATTGGAATCATGCCGACTATATTAAATTTTTAAAAACCCTGAAATAAAGACGTGTAAATAATGAAAAAACTCATCATCATTGCAGCCTCAATATGCTTTTTCACGGCATGCACTTCTCTAAAACCAAGATCAGGTGCTAGCTTCAGTATTCACGAAGCAACGCTATCAACATTACACAGTGCAATAGAAGAAGGCACGTTATGTGAGTCAATCACCAGTCGCTATATTAAGCAAATAGAAAAGTATGACAAAGCCGCCGGCTTTAATGCCATTATTCTGATTAATCCCAACGCCATCAATCGAGCCAAACAACTGGACAAAGCCTTTAAAACAACCGGCAAGCAAGCCAGCTTACATTGCGCACCTGTCATTTTAAAAGATAATTTTGATACCGCAGACATGCCAACCGAAGCCGGTGCGATTGCATTAAAAGGCTCCATACCACCTGATGATGCATTCATGGTTAAAAAACTCAGACAAGCCGGTGCAATAATCATCGCAAAATCGAATATGGCCGAGTGGGCATTCAGTCCTTATGCAACAATTAGCTCCACACACGGTGAAACAACAAATGCTTATGACATAACAAGAGTGCCGGCAGGCTCCAGTGGTGGCACAGCCACAGCCATTGCGGCAAATTTTGGAATCATCGGTATGGGATCGGACACGGGCAACTCCATTCGAGGACCCGCTTCTCATCTTTCACTGGTAGGTATTCGCTCAACTATTGGCATGACCAGCCGCGACGGTGTAGTGCCTTTATTACTCAATCGTGATATCGCCGGGCCATTAACACGAACCGTTGAAGACGCTGCAAAAATATTTAATATCGTCGGCGGTTACGACCCGGCTGATCCATCAACCACTCCAGCGCAAAAATATTTTAAAAATGACTACACCGTCTTTTTAAAAAAATCAGGATTACAAAATGCGAGACTGGGTGTACTCAGACAAATTTATGATGAATCCAGCGATCCTGAAATCATAATTATTTTCGATCAGGCAATCAAAGATTTATCTAAATCCGGCGCTACCATTATTGACAATGTTCAAATAGAAAATTTTGACCCGCTTAAAAATGCCACCGGATTTTGCAGCCGTTTTCGCTATGACCTGGATAATTACCTTCATTCATTAGGCACCGCAGCACCTGTTAAAAATTTACAGGAAATAATCGACAAAAAATTATTTGATGAGCGAAATGCAGGCGCCATGAAATGGGCTGGCGATATCAATATCAAACCGGAAGAACAATCCCCACCCTGTATTGATGTCGAGGGAGATCCGCGCCGTAACGAATTTCGCAACGCCGTTTTGGCGGCAATGAAAAATCACAAACTTGATGCAATTATTTACCCTAGCTGGACTAATGCTCCCCGGAAAATTGGGGACTTGAAATCACCTCATGGAAACAACAGTCCGGTTATTGCCCCGCACACCGGACAACCAGCGATGACAGTCCCGATGGGTTTTACGCAAGCTGGCTTGCCTGCCGGATTACAATTCTTAGCAGCGCCATTTGAAGAACATAAACTTTTTCAATATGCCTATGCTTATGAGCAAGCGACTTTACATAGAAAACCACCAAAAATAATCATGAAGTAATTTTTTACCCTTGTAAATACGGGTACAAATTTATTGCGAGGAACTATCGGGTCAAATCGAGTAATATATAGTTAATATCTCGGTTCAATTGCTTGTCTACCGCCCTCCTCGCTTTCATATGGCGAATCGTTGCCCCCGCACTCGCGTAACTAGACAATCCGAATACTTCGGCTATTTCTGCCAAACGCATATCCGCTGCTTGTTGGCAAAGGTACATAGCCACAGACCTCGCCGGGCTTTTAACCCCTTTTCCCCGCGTTTGATTCCAAATCATCATTTCACTCACGCCATAATATTGACATACCGCATCAATAATTTGATCTAATCTAGGCAATAGACGCTCAGCCGCCAATTCCGGCACATCAACCGTTTTTGTCTTACCTGACAAAACACTCGCCTTGAATTGATCATCACCTAAAATAGGGCTTATTTTCTTTTTCTCATAAAACTCCACCAACACTTTATCCAATGGCTTGCTAGCATACACTTTATATCGTTCATGGAGATTTCTTTTGCCAATCACTTGCAAGGTATAATCAATGTTCAACCAATCGGGCTTTGCCTCAATCCCAATATAAGCACGATAACTTGACCATTGATATTGTGATAATGATCGACACATTTTAGCTTCCAAGGGATTACGATGGATATAACAAGATAACCCTAACCAATAGTTCTGAGCGTCCACTAAAACGGCCTTGTAACGTCCTCGAAACAAAGGCCCGTCTCTTCGTTCTGAACGATTAAAATACTGGGTGTATAGCCCGTTGATATGGCGCATGATTCTCTGCAAATTGCCATCGGGAGTTCGCAATAGAAGATGATAATGGTTATCCATTAAACAATAGGCATGCCATTCCGCATTAAATCGATCATGGGTCTCAGCTAACAATGACAAAAAATATCGCTTTTGGTCATCATTTTTGTAAATCAAGCGCCGCCCCGCACCACGATTCATCACATGATACCAAGCACCCGGATATTCTATTCTAAGAGGTCTAGCCATAAGAGAAAGTATAGCTCTTATTACTATATATTACTAGTCTTGACCCCTTGATTGTTCCCTTGATTGATTTAAGTCCAAATGCTTGAGCTGTTCTTTCAGTTTCGTATCCATACGAAACGTATCATTACGCGGATACAACAAATTTCCAACTATTTTTTTCAAAAATGACAGTATCGACCAGGTGACTATTTTTCGGTGATACTGGAAATTGAGCAGTGCCCTTCGAGGCGCAACAGTAATATCAATTCATGCCAGTCTCGGTTTCGATGATTCGCCTCGTTTACAAGCGGACGAGCTTCACTAAAACACAGCGATAAAT
>Ga0316206_1000266_pt1 | contig 84479 bp, 74 predicted proteins | sample 6monthpyrite_MG_FD_204942 | JGI IMG/M metagenome (GOLD analysis project Ga0316206, IMG submission 204942) | Microbial mat bacterial communities from mineral coupon in-situ incubated in ocean water Damariscotta River, Maine, United States -... | ecosystem: Environmental > Aquatic > Marine >...
AAAAGATGTGGCGGCTTACATGAGGTATTACAACCTTGAGAGGCTGCATACTGCGAATGGTGATCAGTCACCCATTAACTATGAAAAATCTTTAGATAAAGTGTCCGGTTGGACTTGACCAGTACAGGGAAATCCAGAATATCGAAGAAGACTTTAAGATTTTATGGGAAGAGAATGCTAAGCTTCATGACTTAAACTCTCAACAGATGCTCTACAACAATCTGTTAATGGGCGCCTTCCAGGGAAAAGCCTTCAATCAACAGGAGCTCACAAAAGAAATTGCTGAGAACAACAAAAAGAAATCGTTGATAACGATTGAATACAAAAAAATTCGTGATAAAAACCGCATTAAGCGGAATAAGACAAAGAAGGAAATACTTTCTAAATAAATTACTGGTACAGAGATAATATCTGCTTGTCTGAATGATTTATCACTGAATGGTGTCTCAATACAGCGAAACGATTCAACGATTAAACAGCTTTAAGACTGGAATTCTTAAAGAACCAAATACCTATAACTTGCACGGAGTCAAACCAAATAAGTGAAGCTGGCTGAACGTGATGAAACTGTGTTTGAGTTAATGATGGCAGACAGTTTGACTCCGACCCCAGTAGAAAAGAAAACGCCCGCTTTCCTGATCAAGTAGAAGGCATGAAGCATCTTTATGACCATCTGCTTCTGATTGGATTGAGACTAAGGGCACAGCAGACATTACCAGGTTAGTCATTGTGCATCGGCATCCAGCACATTTAGGACTTTGATGGGAAATCGCTATAAGGTAGCAATTTTTTTAAAGACATTAGATAAGTTGGCCTGTTTGAGTGAAATCCTTCTAGCCTAGAATTAGGTATACTGTCCCCAGAATTCCCCATCTGATTCGTAAAGCCTAGTGCAGGCCAAGTACTTTATTAATGATATCCGGGTGATCAAACTCTCTACCCCCCACCGCCCGATAAATAATCTGCCCGTTCGAGTCAATAATATAAGTGGTGGGCAGGCCTTTAACCTGCCATTTATCCATAGAAACCGCATCGCTATCAAATAGTATAGGGAAAGTGGGTGCTGGTTCAATCTGACCCATGAATGAAAATACTGTATCAAGATCTTCACCGATATTGACAGCTAAAATCACCACATCTTTAGCCTGCGTGGCAAGATGTAAGCGTTCAAGTGATGCCATTTCACGACGGCAAGGTGGACACCAGGTCGCCCAGAAATTGACCACGATAACCTTGCCCTTGAGATCTTTAATATCGACAATGTCTCCATCCGAATCTTTTAGCTGCAGACTCGGTGCCGGCAAAATAGGTTTAATAGCCGTGAGCTTATGCGTCAATGGCGGGAGACCTTCAGCCTGACAAACAATGCTTGTCCAGAACAGTAGTAAAATGACTAATTTATTTTGCACAGGACACACCTTCTAATTTAGCGGCAAAAGATTTACCCGCAATATCCCAACGTGCAATGATATCGAAGCGACTGTCTGCAGCTAGACCCGCCGATAACATACCCTGATTCCAGTCACCACCCGGTTCATAGGTTTGCTCAGATGGAAATTGTGCCCAGCGAAAGGCAATTAGAGCCGCGTTTTTCACCTTATGCTTTTTCAATTTTTCTAACCAATGGCTTGTTTTTTCTGGAGGCGAGCTGTTGTTGCCACTGACAATAGACCAGTTATCCCGCACAAAATGAATGCGCCCAGGCGCATCATCATTACGCAACACGCTCATAAAGACACAGGATGTCGCATAAGGCTCGACTTGTTTCAGGGTAAAACCACGACCCACAAAAAACGCACGCACCTGATCCGGTAAAATCTGCGTCAGGGAAAAATGAACACCCTGATGATCAATTGCCCAGGTTTGTGCGCCGCTAGCAAGGTTCTTTGTGTTGCTTTGCGAGGTATCTGCCATGCAGATGAATGAAGCTAATCCGAACAACAAAAACAGGCTGCTGTGTTTAAGCAATATCATATTTATCCGTTTCACCTATGGCTCTTTCTCTATGACTCCGCGGGCGCAAAGCCCTGCTTGATACTACCGCGCACTGGACGGGAGAAGAATGTTTCCAGTAACAGTTTTAGCGAAAACGGCTTGTCCCGATTCCAGGGCAGCAGCGATACAATGCGTGCCATTGTACAATAACCAAAGATGAGTTGTGCCCAGGTGCCAATGCAGGGAATCCAGTAAAGCAAGCGCAGTGGTTCGATGAATGCAACTAGCAATAACATGAGATACCAGAATCTCACTTGCACAGGAAAGGCAGTCACAGCACCTTCACGAAACACAAAGTGAATTAACTGGAATACAGTTAATCCAATCGCCAGCATAAAACCCAGCGCATTGCCAAGTATACCCAAAGTCAGCAGCGCTGCTGTCACCAGCCAGTACCACCAGGCGATGCTCTTATACTCAATCATAAACATATCGATATCCTGTTAATTAATAGTGAAGCCTTAAGGCAGTTAAACTAACTGCCAAAAAGCGCACGCTTGACTACGACTTTCTAACATAATATTTGAAGGTTTTATCCATTTCTTCAGCCAGTAGAAGCTCATTGCCGGTGCGTTCACACCAGGATGGAATATCGCCCTGAGTAGCCGGATCGGTTGCGATGATTTCCAGAACCTCACCACCTTGCAGCTTCTTTATGGCCTTGTTGGAATCAACCATCGGCATGGGGCAGCACTTTCCTGATGTATCTAATGATTCAGTGATTTTAATGTCAGATCTGTTCATAATTGCCTCTCGATTAGAAAGTTTGGTTGTAATCGGCTTTGTCGGCTTTTTCATTTAGGAACCATGAAGCACCAATTATCCCTTCCGCCTCTGGAATAAGGCTGTCCGTGTCAACGCCAAAAATTGTCGCGGCCAGGCTACAGGCATAAAAATTCACACACCCGGTTTCCTTAATCGCTTTAATTAAAGTATATATGTCGTTAGGTATGCCCGCTTTGGCGACCTGTTCACGTACCCACTGATCCCTGTCTGCATATTCACCCTGAACTTTGATATTTTTTGCGCCTTTTTCTGTCAGGGCCAGTACTGCCCAGTTAACAAATAGCATATCTACCTGAACTCCCTCAGACGCCTGTAAATAAGCGAATGCAAGGGGTGTCAGAATCTTATCGTAGGAATCTTCTCTAACTATGATTGTCATTGATTTCATAACTACTCCTAGAACGAATGATCGTTCTAATTTAAGGGTAAAAAAAAGCAATCTTACTTACGCACCGATTGCCAGGCACAACGCCATATTTCGTCAAGATACTCCTCAAGTGGTTTTTCCAGGACACCATCCAGACGTAAATTAATCATCCGCAAGGCACCACCAAAGACTGATGCAGCAGCAACCATATCGTCCATATGGCGCACCTCTCCGTTAGCCATACCGTCAACTATCATTTGGCGCATTTGGCGAAATGGTTTTGATGAGCAAATCGGCGCCGTTCCGGGCATAATTTCTTGATGTTTTATAAAGAGCATGTAAGTCATCACTTCTGGCTCTTCTTCGGTTAGCCGAAATAGCAATTCAATAACGGCTCGACAACGTGCCTGCGCCGTATCATGCTGACGCTCTATGGTGTTAAATGCATTTTCCATGCGTGCAACTAGCGTCTCAAACAGTGTTTTGGCAATGCCTTCTTTATCGCCAAAATGATGGTAAATTGAACCTGTACTTACGCCAGATTCACGAACAATATCGGGCACTGATGTATTAAAGTAGCCCTGTTTTGTAAACAGATGGATAGCCGCCTGCATAACCACTTCGGGGATATTTCGGCTGGATTTGATAGATGATGCTGGCATGGAATCTATACTAGAATGAATGTTCGTTCTAGTCAAGAGAAAAAGCGACAGAATATCCGTCCTGCTGCATTTCTCTCACTTTTATTAAGCATCGGCAATACTGCCTGTGTGTAAGCAGAGACCAGGTACATATTTATCAGCGGCCGTTATGGGGCAGGAGGAAGCCTTGTCGACATGTTTGAAGTGTGTCCGATGTGTGAAAAATATAGAGATTTACAGGCAATCGAAATTAACAGTATGTCCACGGCGACCGCTTCGGACGCGTGCTTATCGCCGATATGTTGACAAGCCTTTTATTTCATTTGCGTGTATTCGTGTTAATTTGCATTTTCTTTTTAGTGAAATCTTTAGAGGTCGGAGTCAAAATATCCCAAACCACTGATTTTATTTTATTCCTCCGTTCAGGTATCGGAGTCGAAAACAGCCGACTCCAACACCTCGAAACATGTGCTTTCGCCAATGCCAAAATGCCTGCAAACTAATAGCTCATTAGTTCGCTAATGATTGATTCCAGAAGTAACGCATCCAATTTTCTATGGAAGCTAAATTTTTATATCAGGTGCTAAAAAATATGCTAATGACAGGGAGTGCCTTATAGGGTCGTCCTCTTTTAAAATTCCGATTATGATTTTGCGTGATGGAGGCGTAACTTATGCTGGATAAATAGCTTTAAATGCACTGTAGATAATTTTCTGCAAAGTTATAGTTTTAACCTTAGCAGTTTAAAAACTGTATTCCAGACCAACGTTGTAACTCGTATCTGTTTGTTTTATTTGTTGCGGTGGGCGGCTGTCATATGAAATATCTAACGACAGCTTTAAAGATAATTTCTCAGTAATGTCTAGCAGTAGCCCAAACTGTTCCAGTAAACGACTATCAGAAAAATCATTTATATCAGGCTGGTAAAACACTGTGTTGGCTATTCGCGAATGATCTGTAATGGCGTATTTATATATAAAATATGAGCTCAAGCGGTTGTTGTAGGTGATCCCTGTATCTGTTACCAGTGTAGCGAATTCGAGATTTTCCTTTGATCGAAACACGCCAAGTCCAAGATAGGCCGTTTGGTTGGTGCTTTGTAAAGCTGTCCAGCGAATCCCGCCGCCTATTAATGCCCGTGATTTTAAGCGTGTGAATTCATTCGATTCAAATTGAATAAATGCTTCCCATGCGACAACATCGGTTTTGTACCAGATGTTTCGGACATGAAAAAATACTTTGTCGGTATCTTTGATTTTTGATGACTCGCCATATTCATAATTCATAACCATAAAGCGTGTGCCTGTTTCTTCGTACCATTGTGCTCTGGCACCTAAACCTGCTTTTGCTTTTTGAACGTTACCGTTATCGCCGCTTATATCTAACGCTAGTGTGCCATCAAAACCTTGTGTTTTTTCAGCGGAATGAACACGCATGTTTTCAATGTTAACGATAGCCTTTGCGGTATATGAATAAAAGAAGAGACAGATAAAAAATAGGTAAGAAAAATATTTCACGTTAGATACATCAAAAAGTTGTTTAAGAGTTGGGGGGTAGGTAAGTAAACATCATTTGGGCTGATGTTAATTTACATCGCTGGCTATTTCTTTAAGTGTTGGCACATTTAAATGATGTTGTTCGGCCAGCATAAGTGCACGCTGTAAACGCGCCGGTGCACTACGACCCATACAGCCGTGATTGGGGTCGCCATTGAATGCAACCAGCATTGCCTCTATTAATTTAGCCGTATCAAATTTTTCTCCAGTCAATTTTTCCTGTAGTAAAATAATTTCTGTAGCTACCTTACGCGCCAAGGGCTGGTGATCGCTCCATAGCTCTGAAACACTGCCACCTGTTTTAAGGCCAGCGATATTCGTGGTGAGTATGTAGACGTTTTTTACGACTAGCTCAAATAATAGTTCTTCTGCGTTGTTTAGTTCACGAGCGGCAATATCGATAGAGGCGAGTGAGTCGAGCAGAACCTTTGCTTTGCTACCATAAGCCGGGGATGGAATAAGCACTTTAGAATCCTGGCCTTTTTTCTTTTCAAACCAGACCGAAATTACCGTAGGATTTAACTGGTGTTGTTGCCAGTCATTGGGTAGAAGCTCGTTTTGCAAGAGGGCTAAACTTTCTTTCCACTGATCGGGTATGGATTGAAGCGATTCCTGAATATCCTTTTCGGCAACTGCAATTAGCACCAGCTCAGGCTCGGGAATAATTTTGGCTTGCTGCTGTATGTCCATCTGGCGAGTTACGGGATATACCGGGTAGCCTGAACGCAAAAAACCACGAGCGAATACGCCTGCCATCTCACCCATGCCGACAATAATTATTGGTTTTTTACTCATGTTTCTTGCTCTGTTACCTGTTAGAATCTGCTGATTATAACAAAATTTCACCAACACTAAATATGCTGACTGATAAAGAATCTGCAAACGCTGAAGATAATGATCTTCGCTTGCAACAGATAAAACTCTGGATCGAATCTGATTTAAAGATTTCCTCTTTCCAAATCGATACTGCATCGGCAGATGCAAGTTTCCGGCGCTATTTCAGGGTGAGTACAAAAGATGTGCATGGCAGCAGTTTTATTATTATGGATGCGCCACCAGATAAAGAAGATTGCCGGCCATTTATTAATATTGCTCGATTGATTGAATCAGCCGGTGTACATGCGCCATATATTTATGAGTTTAATCAGGCACAGGGCTTTATGCGCTTAAGTGATCTGGGCTCTACGGCATATTTAGATAAATTAACTGAAGACACTGCAGATGAATTGTACCTGGCTGCAATTCAAGCTATCGTTAAAATGCAAACAATATCATCTGACTTGCCGGCTTATGACGCAGCTTTATTACACACTGAAATGAGTTTGTTTAAGGACTGGTACTTAAATAAACATTTAGCTGTGGCGTTAGATAATAAACAGAACGAGATTTTGACAAATACCTTTTCAATCCTTGTTGAAAATGCATTACAGCAAACTTCAGTGTTTGTGCATCGCGATTATCATTCACGTAATTTAATGATAACAAATGAAAATAATCCGGGAGTGATTGATTTTCAGGATGCAGTGACCGGGCCTCTAAGCTATGACCTGGTTTCATTAATTAAAGATTGCTATATATCATGGCCAAGAAATAAACAACTGGAATGGATTGAGCTGTATATAAAGTTTTCTCCGTTGGAAATTGATAAAGAACGTTTTATAAAGCAGGTTGATTTAATGGGCATGCAGCGACATCTTAAAGCGATAGGTATTTTTGCGCGGTTAAATTACCGTGATGCCAAACCAAACTATATGCATGACATTCCACGCACACTAGCGTATGTATTTGATGTGTGTGAGCGCTATGCCGAATTGTCTGATTTTTCACAATTATTGTCTGCATTAAATATACAGGCAGATGAAGCCTTGTTGAGTCGTATAAAATGAAAGCAATGATATTGGCGGCAGGCAGAGGGGAGCGTATGCGTCCACTAACGGACACAACGCCAAAACCTTTATTGCAAGCAGGTCCTCGACGCTTAATTGAGTATCAGTTAATTAATTTGGCAACAGCCGGCTTTACCGAGGTGGTTATTAATGTTGCCTGGTTGGGGAAACAAATAATCGACGTGCTGGGTGACGGTGAGAAATATAATTTAAAGATCAGTTATTCCGACGAAGGCGATCAGGCCTTAGAGACAGGTGGTGGAATTTATAATGCATTACCATTACTAGGCGAGGATCCTTTCCTGGTTGTTAATGCTGACGTGTGGACGGATTATCCATTTGAAAAGTTACGTGCTTTTGAATTAAGAGATAAGGCGCATCTGGTTTTAATAAATAATCCAGAGCATCATCCACAAGGTGATTTCTCAATACGTGATGATCGCTTGATTAACGATGAAAGTAGTCGTTTTACATTTAGTGGCATCGGTATTTATTCACCCGAGTTTTTTACGCCAAGTAGTAAGGGTAAATACCCTCTGGGACCGATGATCAGAAATTATATTGATAGTGATGATATTAGTGGTGAGGTGTATCAGGGTATGTGTATAGATATTGGCACACCGCTGCGGCTTGAAACTCTGGTGAAATTATTAAGCGCATAAAAAAGGCAGATTATTAATCTGCCTTTTTTATTTATATCGTTTTTAGCAATTAGAATGCTGTGCCATGGTATGGCGCGCCACCCCATAAATACTTTAACGTCAGGAAGTGTACTGGATCAGATATATCATCATTATTGTGCAGAGTGTATTCCACTTCTAAACGCGACTCTCTATCCATGCGGAAGCCCATACCGACAGTATAAGAATTGCCCTGTGTCTTCGTTGTTATAGTAGAAACTGCATCTTTGTTATCAATATCAAGATCGGTTTTGCTGAACTTGAATTTATAGTAGTGCTCATTCTTTTCGATTGAGCGGAAAGCAAGTCCTATTTCATTGCCTGAAATAGATCTGTCCGTTGCGGGGTCATCTGTAGCAACCTCGGTGCTGCCAAAGGCAATGCCCTCCAGGGCCCAGCCATCTTCCTCTATGCCAAGAACTAGCTCACCTGTTGGTGCCAGATCGGCGTCGCTCATTGAGACTGCGGCAATGCCCAGCCCATAGTATGCGTTAACGCCCTCTCTACCAGCGTGGCTATTGGCTGATAAAAATATAAATAAGGTAGATGCGGTCAATAGCAAAGAGTGTTTTAGTTTCATCCAATACATCCTCAAGTAAGTCGGTTTAGGCGGGCAAATATGCTTAATCACCTAAATATCTATCAAGAATAATAGCATGTTTTTTTGAGAATACCTTATTGAAATCAATAATATAGGAAAACTTTGTGATATTTCACACAAGATTGATATTGCAAACATTCATCGTTAGTGATTATTTTATAAAATTCAATAGCTTAGCTAATGCTTGGTTTTCAAACAGAGTCAGCTAGACTTTAAGTGAGAAGCATAAAATTGAGGCCAGGATATTTAAAATGGGTGAGGAAATTACGACTAGTCACTTTACCGAAGACGATTTTATGCGCTTTAAACAACGCCTGAATTGTGAGACGGAGGAGCTGCGGTGCTGGTTTAATGAGCACAGATTTTCGTCACATCAGCCGGTGGCAGGTTATGAAATGGAGGCCTGGTTGATTGATAAGCAGGCGCGACCGGCCGCCTGTAATGGACCATTTTTAAAGGCCGCCAATACACCGCTGTATACCGCTGAACTGGCGCAGTTTAATATTGAGCTAAACGCTCAGCCCGCCAATATAGGTGCAAATTTTTTATCTGAGTTCGAGTCTGACTTGCAGCAACACTGGTTGTATTGCAAAACCATCGCTGAGGGTATTGGCTGCCGAGTTTTAAGTACCGGTATATTGCAAACGCTACGCGATACAGACTTAAGCATCAAAAATATATCCCCTATGTTGAGATATAAGGCCTTAAATGAGCAGGTATTGTTGCAGCGTAAGGGTCGCCCTCTGTGTCTGAATATCAGCGGACACCAATCGCTAAAAAGCGAGCACTACAATGTAATGTTGGAGGCCGCGGCCACGTCCCTACAAATACATCTGCAGGCACCAATAGATATGGCACATCACTATTACAATGCGTCACTTTTAATCTCTGCACCGATGGTTGCGATTAGTGCAAATTCTCCTTATATGTTTGGCCGTGATTTATGGTCTGAAACACGCATACCGGTTTTTGAACAGGCGGTTGATATTGGTGGCTATAGTGGAGCTGCTCAGGGGCCGTTACATCGTGTGAGTTTTGGAACGGACTATGCGCATCACTCCTTGATGGAATGTTTTGATGAAAATGTTCAACACTATCCAGTGTTGCTGCCAATGAAGTTTTCAGATGATTCCAGTCGTATGCGCACGGTTAGTTTACATAACGGCACAGTTTGGCGTTGGAACAGGCCACTGATTGGTTTTGATGATGATGGAACTCCACATGTAAGAATTGAGCATCGGGTGATCCCAGGTGGCCCCAGTATGCTGGACAATATCGCCAATATGGCATTTTATTTTGGCCTGGTGGAATACTATGCAAATGGCGAAAAGCCACCTGCGGAGTTACTGACATTCTCACAGGCAAGAGATAATTTTTATACATCGGCAAGGCATGGTTTACAAACCAAAATTAACTGGCCAGATAGTGAGCGTTGCGATATGCGGCATTTAATTTTAAATAAACTGATTAATCATGCCGAACTAGGTTTGAATCAATTAAAACTGGATGCAAAAGATATAAAATATTATCTGGGTGTTATTCAGTCACGTGCAGAACTGCAACAAACAGGCAGCCAATGGCAGCGCGAGTTTGTTGCACGTCAGGGAGGTGATATGCAGCGCTTACTAGAAACCTATTATCATAATCAACAATCAGGTGAGCCGGTTCATCGTTGGGATTTTGCAAGTTATGTTTGATCAATATGAAGAACTGCCGCAAGGCTTTTTGGATGTAAGCGTAGAAGACTTACATGAGATATTACCTAAGCCCTCGTTAATACATTTAACAGGCGAATTAGATAACCCGATTTTTATTTGCACTTTATTACACGGAAATGAAACCACTGGTTTTTATGCGCTACAAAAGTTATTGCGTGAGTATCAAACAAAAAAGCTACCCAGATCAATTTCAATTTTTATTGGTAATGTGAAGGCCGCTGAAAAAGGCCTTAGGCGTTTAGATCAACAAATTGATTACAATCGTGTCTGGCCGGGAACGCTGCATCACTATTTGGCTGAAGCACATATGATGCAGCAGGTCACTGATATTATGCGTGATAAAAATGTCTGGGCAAGTATCGATATACACAATAATACGGGGAAAAATCCTCATTATGCCTGCGTTAATAAATTACAAACGGAGTTTACAACACTGGCATATATGTTCAGTGAAACCCTGGTGTATTTCACTACACCGAAAGGCGTGCAATCATCGGCATTTGCTGAATTATGCCCAGCTGTAACATTAGAATGTGGTTTATCAGGGCAGGCGGTGGGTGTTGATCATGTATTCAGTTATTTATATAGAGTGTTGTTGGCAACGGAGCTTAATCAGCATCATTTTGACACAGTTAACTTGTATCACACGGTGGCAAGGGTGAGTATCCCCGAGCTGTATTCCTTTGGTTTTGAAGATGATGCCACCATTAATCTATTACCTGAAATTGAAAACTATAATTTTAAAGAGCTATCTGCCGGAACGGTATTGGCCAGAACTGAGCCAGAGAGCAGTGCCTATTTACAGGCATTTGATGACGATGACCGAGAAGTAGGTCGGGATTTTTTTGAGTATCATGAAAATAAGATTGTGCTTAAAAGGCCGATTATGCCCGCTATGATAACTATGGATACACATATTATTCGCCAGGATTGTTTGTGTTATCTAATGGAAAAAGTGCCTAAAGACGTTTTAAAACAGTAAATATATTTAACTATCAATAACTTACAAGGCATGGATAGTTAAAATATTCTAATATACTGTATCTTTTTCGAGTGAATTTCCGTATAGTACGCGTCCAGATTAAATATAATCTGTCGTCACGCTACTAGCCCGTATATCTGGTTGGCCGCGTATTAGCAATTACTGTTGAGTCACCTTGCAGTGGTTGTTGCCAATCTTTATATCGAGGTATTAACTTGTCATTTGAGCAATTGGGGCTTCTCCCAGAACTATTAAAATCCGTACAAGAACAAGGTTTCACAGAACCTTCAGACATTCAGCTAAAAGCGATTCCATTGATACTGGAAGGTCAGGACATTATGGCGTCTGCGCCAACGGGGACTGGTAAAACAGCCGCGTTTGTACTGCCTGCATTACAAAACCTGGCGAAGAGCACTGCTCAGCCAGGTAATGGCCCACGCGTACTGGTATTAACACCGACACGCGAGCTTGCTACACAAGTATCAGACAATATTTTTAAGTTAACAAAATACTTACGTATGCGTTCAACCACTATTGTGGGTGGTATGCCGTATCCGCCACAAATGAAAGCCTTACGTCAGCCGGTTGATTTTCTGGTGGCAACACCAGGTCGTTTAATTGATCATATGGAAGCAGGGCGTATAGATTTCTCACGCATTGAAATATTAATACTTGATGAAGCCGATCGCATGCTCGACATGGGTTTTGTAGATGAAGTAATGCGTATTGCCAAGAAAATGCCAGCGAGTAAGCAAACTCTATTATTCTCTGCAACGCTTGAGGGGCAAATAGATAAAGTAGCGCGCGCCTTACTTAAGTCACCTGCTCGTTTACAGATAGCGGGTATAAAAGTTAAGCATGATTCAATTACACAGCATATATTACAGGCGGATGATTTTCGCCATAAGCGTAATTTGTTGACGCATTTGTTGGCGGATGAAACATTGAATCAGGCTATTATTTTTACCTCGACTAAAAAAGGTGCGGATAATTTAGCTGAGCGTTTAAAAGATGATGGCCATGCGTGTGCAGCATTGCATGGAGATATGCGTCAAACAATGCGACGTCGTGTTATCGATCAAATGCAGAGCAAGCGCTTAAAAGTGCTGGTTGCAACCGATGTGGCTGCACGTGGTATTGATATAAAAACTATATCTCATGTGATTAACTTTGATTTACCAATGCAAGCTGAAGACTATGTACACCGTATTGGGCGTACAGGTCGTGGTGGGTCCACGGGTAAAGCATATACACTTGTCGGGCAGCAGGACTGGCCACTACTGTATAGAATACAGAAATTGTTAGATACAAAATATGATTTAACTGAAATTCCAGGCCTCGAGCCGACATCACAAAAGCCAAAAAATGAGGCTGGAAAATCAAATGGACGCAGAAGTCCAAATGTTAGGCATAAGCATCGAGGAAAAAGCTATAGCACACGCAAGCCAGGTAATGATGCAAAACGTCAAGCGGCTTAATTCCCTTTGTGTAAACTTGGCACAGGGACAGTGCCGAGCTTTTATGCCTCCATTACCTATCTTATTTACACCTCTTAATAAACATTAAATTCTTATCATTTAGAGTTTAATGACCTATGTCATGTATCCATATTAGTGACTGATTAAATCACTCGCATAAATGCATTCTCGCGTATTTTTCAGTAAAAATAATGTAATCTATAATGCTGTGCATTAAAGCTCCTAATGATGAGGATGAAACAATAACTTCTCTAAGCAAAAATACAATCGCTGCTATAGATCTTGGCTCAAACAGCTTTCATATGGTGGTAGCCGAAGAAAGTGAAGGCCAGTTGGTAATAATTGACCGAATTCGTGAAATGGTCAGGCTGGCTGAAGGCCTTGATGAAAATGGCAAGTTAGATGCCGAAGTAGAGCAGCGAGCACTTGATTGCCTGAGTCGTTTCGGGCAGAGAATACGCTCACTGGAAGATCACTGCATTAGCGCAGTGGGTACAAATACATTACGTAAAACACAGAATGCAGACGAGTTTCTTTTAAATGCCGAGCAAGCACTTGGTTATCCGATTGAAATTATTTCCGGTGTTGAAGAAGCGCGTCTTATCTATCAGGGGGTTGCGCATACCCTGGAGCAAGACCATAAATCAAAACTGGTTATAGATATCGGTGGAGGCAGTACAGAGTTCATTATCGGAGAAGATTTTTATCCTCATTTGATGAAAAGTTTAGAGATGGGTTGCGTGATGCTGACGCAGAAATTTTTCGCCGATGGAAAAATTAAATCTAAACGCCTGCAGGAAGCACGGATATTTGTTTTGCAGCGCATGAAAGCGATTCATTATGCATACAAGCTAAAAGGCTGGGATTCGGTTATTGGCTCATCTGGATCTATAAAGTCAATCGAGAGCGTTATACGTGAAATGCAATTGCAGGAAGGTGAAGGCATTAGTCGTGCGGCGCTGACTAAGTTGTTGGCCATTTGTAGCGAATATAAAAAAATTAGTAAACTTGAACTTGCCGGTTTAAGTGAACGTCGACAAGCCGTTTTTTTGGGTGGTGTAATAATATTATCCGGTATCTTCGAGTCTTTAGACATTGAACATATGCATGTGTCACAGGGGGCCTTAAGAGAAGGTCTGCTGTATGATATGGTTGGTCGTCGGCATAATAATGATATTAGAAACACAAGTATGAATTCTTTGGCAGAACGCTTCCATGTCGATTTTGAACATGCCAAACGGGTTGAAAAAACGGCCTTTAGTTTTTATGACAACTTAAAAGAAAAATGGTTTTCTAAGGATCAACAGCATACAGCTGATTTGTTACGTTGGGCGTGTATTGTTCATGAAATAGGTCGAGATATTTCTCATTCTTCGTACCAGAAGCACGGGGCATACATTATTCAAAATGCTAACCTGGCCGGTTTTTCACTACAAGAACAGTATCGAGTAGCTGCGCTAATTACATCTCAACGTGGAAAAATATCAAAAGAATCATTTAAAGAAATGCACAAAGACTTACGTTGGAAATTAATTCATCTGTCGGTGATATTGCGTTTATCGGTAATATTTCATCGAAGTCGAATAGAAAGTTCATTGCCAGCTATTAGAATAGCACTAGAAAATAAAATACTGGTTATGAAGTTGCCGGATCAATGGTTAAATGAACATCCCTTAACCATTAACGATTTGCAAAATGAATCAGTTTATTTAGAGGCTATGGGTATAACACTAAAAACCGAACGTATCTTGTAATAAAATATTTTTTTATTACAAGATACGTTCTGCTTATTAACTACTTTCAGCCAGATCTTCGAGGAATTTCTCCTGAGCAATAAAGGGTTCTTTACCATTTTCTGGTGAAGCCTGTTTATACGTTCCGTCATGATTCATAATCCACGCCTGAGTATTGTCCATTAAGTAATATTCAAGCTCACTAATAATTCTTTCCTGTACGGCCTTGTTTTCAATAGGTGTAGCAATTTCGACACGGTGATATAAGTTGCGTTCCATCCAGTCAGCGCTTGAAATATAAACTTCAGGTGTTCCATTGTTTTTGAAATAAATAACCCGATCATGTTCGAGAAAACGTCCAATGATTGAGCGAACCTGAATATTTTCGGAAATATTAGATAGTTCGGGTCGCAGGCTACACATGCCACGAATAATAAGATCTATTTTTACACCGGCAGAAGATGCTTCATATAAAGCACGAATCATTTCTGCATCTACTAAAGAGTTGAGTTTTATAATTATGCGGCTTTCTTTGCCCTGTAGTGCGTGCTGTCGTTCTCTTTCTATTTTTGCTTCCAGTACTTCTTGCAGAGTGAAAGGCGATTGTAAGAGCTTATTTAAATTTTTAGTTTGCCCCATGCTGGTCAATTGATGGAATACACGATTGATGTCTTCACATATTTTTTTATTCGATGTAAATAAACCATAGTCTGTATATAAACGCGCTGTACGTGAGTGATAATTACCCGTACCTATATGTGCATAATATCTAAGGTGCTGTGATTCACGACGAATAATAAGCAGCATTTTTGCGTGGGTTTTATAGCCAACAACGCCGTATACGACGTGCGCACCAGATTCCTGTAATTTTGCAGCGAGTGAAATATTGGCTTCTTCATCAAAGCGAGCACGTAGCTCAATAACCACAGTGACTTCTTTACCTAACCTTGCCGCTTTAACTAAAGCATCCACTACAGCAGAAGTGGGTCCTGTTCTATAAAGTGTTTGTTTAATCGCCAGTACGTTTGGATCGATAGATGCCTGCTGAATAAAATCAACCACAGGGGCAAAGGACTGGTATGGGTGATGCAGTAAAATATCTCGTTTACGTACGGCCTCAAAAATATCAGACTTAAGAGTTATCTTTGAAGGTATGGACGGCACAAAAGGCTTGTACTTTAATTCTGGCCGGTTAATCATATCGTAAACTTCGTTCAGTCGATTGACATTAACGGGACCATCTACCTGGTATAAATCCTGTTCAGATAATTCGAATTTATCCAGCAAATATTTACACATATCCTCAGGACTGTCGTGAGCAACCTCTATGCGTACGGCATCGCCATATCGCCTTGCGCCAAGTTCCCCTTCCACAGCACGTAACAGGTCATCAATCGCCTCTTCATCTACATATAAATCACTATTACGGGTTACACGAAATTGGTAGCAGCCCTTTACGCTCATACCAGGGAATAATGATTCTACATAGGCATGCACAACAGATGATAAAAATACAAAATCGTTAGGGCCACAGTCACATTCTTCAGCAGGTAATTGAATGATGCGTGGCAACGCGCGAGGAATTTGTACCATCGCCAAACCACTGTTTCGTCCAAAGGCATCTTTGCCTTTTAGTGAAACAACAAAATGCAGACTTTTATTTAGGATGCGTGGAAATGGGTGGGCAGGGTCCAGAGCCAATGGGCTAATAATTGGCCGTAACTCATCTTCAAAATATTGTTTTAGCCATGAATCCATACAGCTGTTCCATTCGTTTCTGCGTACAAAACGAATATTCTCAGCGGCCATTTTTTCGTCCAGAATCATGTTAAGTATTTGATACTGCTCGTCTACTAACTTATGTGCCCGTTGACTTATTTCTTTGAGTATTTGTGAGGGTGAGATGTTATCTGGTTCATTAAGTGACGCACCTAATTCTTCTTTTTGTTGCAGGCCGGAGACACGGATTTCAAAAAACTCATCCATATTGGTGCTGAAGATACACAGAAAACGCAGGCGTTCTAATAGGGGAATGCTTTCATCCCGCGCCTGTTGCAGTACGCGCCAGTTGAACTCAAGCTGACTAAGTTGACGATTGAAGTAAAGCTCGGGCTTCTTGAAATCTATAGAAGGCGTTTTGCTGCTTGATGATTTGCTGGATTCTGCTGTTGTCATTGTTATTCAAGGCTAAATATGGAGTATTGAATACAAATAGTAGACCAATTTTGCACTTTTTGCCATGTTATAAATAAGGTTTTGTTAACAGTATCAAGTAATTAGAGTTGTAAGTTAATCCTGAAAAGTAGGTTTTTATGGTGTATCCTCACTATCTTGATCAAAATCTTGTATAGGCTATCGCAATTTTCGTTAAGGATTGCTGCTATGTTATCTAAGGCCGTTTTTTAAAGCTAAATACAGATTTAACACAAGATTGCCTGATGAACGTAATCATCGGCATACATAAAAATTTATTGAGATGGAGTCGTGGTATGACTTTTGAATTATGGACCAGTTTAATTGCCGGTCAGCCCGCATTATCTATATTGGTGTGGGTGAGTGGACTTATAGTGGTGATGTACGTTGCTCGGCAACCGGTTCATCAAATTATATTGACCTTAGTGCGTAGCGTGCGGAATACGCTACGACTAATGGCGCAGTCCGTCATGCTGGCTGAAAAACAGCTGCGTAATCGCAATCGCGAAGTATTGCTGGCACAAGGTCAGGAACATGCAGAGCGCTCAATTGAAAGAGAGTTTCAGCGTGTTGAGACATTAGTTAATCGGGACTTAAGTGGTTACCCGTCGCTACAACGTGATTTGAAAGAGCAAATTACACGCATCGATGAAGATTACACGCAGTCTGGAGAAGTGCCGCCTAAGCCACCGGAATGGTTGAAGGCTATTGATGCAGTGGCAAAAATACCGGACAACGGCTCATCAGTAGTCGGTAAAATTTTAAGTGATATTCATAATACATTAAGAAAATCACTACTGAAAAGCACACAGGAATATAGGCGTGCAAATCGTGAGCGTCATGTACTGTTGAAAAAAATGATGCCTTACTGGCGATCTTTAACAAATAGTTTGAATTCGGTAGAAAAGAAAATTACTGGACTAGAACAGCGTGCAGCAATTATTGATAGCCAGATGCAAACGTATGAAGAGATTCGTCAGCAAGCAGATTTTTCAGAGCGTCTACTGTCTTCATCATCCATGACACAGTTTTTTATCTCTGGTTTGGCGCTTTGTCTGGCGCTTGTTGGTATGTATGTGAACTTTCAGTTAGTTGCATTACCGATGGAAGAAATGGTTGGTGCATCTAGTTATTTAGGTTCTAGCTCCATTCGTGCATCTGATGTGGCGGCATTATTTATTATCAGTGTTGAAGTTATTTTAGGCTTGTTTTTAATGGAATCAGTCGGTGTTACAAGATTGTTTCCTATTATTAATTTACTGGATGACAATAAACGCAAAGCAATTTTCTGGATCATGTTGACCTTTCTATTTGTTTTTGCAGGCATAGAGGCATCATTGGCCTATATGCGAGATATGCTGGCCGCGGATAGAGAAGCGCTTTCACAATTGCTTACAGGGGCTGATGTAACAGAACCTGCTTTACGTTGGATACCATCGGTGGGCCAAATGGTAATGGGCTTTACATTGCCATTTGTGTTGGCTTTTGTAGCGATTCCATTGGAATCATTTATTTATTCGTTTAGAACGGTAAGTGGTTTGTTTGCTGTTTGGTTGTTGCATATGCTGGTAGTGCTGATTCGCTTTGTAGGCAGTGTCATTTATGGTATTGGGCGGACGCTGATTAACGCATATGATCTTGTGATTTTCATACCCTTAAAGCTTGAAAATAGTTTAAAAAGAAAACCAAATTCAGTATTAAAAGAATCAAGTGAAGAACCAATAGAAATAAAAAATGAAACAGAACTGTCAGAAGATAATTCATCTTATATAGATGAATTAAAGGAAAAATAAAAATGAAACGAATTTTTTTATCGTTAGGTTTTTCTTTAGCGGTAGTTTTAGTGTTGCTGGTTGGATGTTCTGAGCCGCGAAGTAAGAGAGCAGTATATGTTCTGGTAGATACCTCGGGAACATACAGTCAGCAATTTGAAAAAGTACAGGGTGTAATGCGTTACATGCTGGGTACATTATTGCCGGGTGAGTCACTGGCTTTAGCAAGAATTGACAGTGAAAGTTTTAGTGAGAAAGACATCGTTGCACGGATGAGTTTTGATTTACGGCCCTCTATGGCTAATGCGCAGAAGCGGGCGTTTCTTGAATCGGTTGAAAAGTTTGGAGCAGGCATATCACCAAGTAAGTATACGGATATTACAGGTGGTATTTTACAGGCTATTGAATATTTAAACGAAACCAAAGCAAATGAAAAATATATTTTAATTTTTTCAGATTTAAAAGAAGATGTTAAGCAGGATCAGGTGCGAGATTTTCCTATTAATTTTAATGGAATCCATGCTGTAGCGATTAATGTGACCAAGTTGCAAAGTGATAATAATGATCCACGGGAATATCAACAGCGGCTTGACGCCTGGGCTACGCGAGTTGAGCAAGGTAATGGCACCTGGAAGATGATTAATGACTTAAATCGTTTGGAAGTAATCTGGGATTAGCTGTTTGTTGGTGCCGTTATGTTAAAAGTACTTTCGGCACTCTCGTAATTAATATTTATAAATTGTTTTAATACAAATCAGGGAAGCCCCTTAGACCCTGTAGACCTCCACCATGAATAGCAAGAATGCGTGATCCTGGTTTAAAGTAGTCTTTGCTTATTAAATCAAAAATTCCATAGAGCATTTTCCCGCTATAAACAGGCTCTAATTGAATACTGAATTCGGTTTTGAAATTTTTTATAAACTGGTAAAGTTCATTGCTTGCTTTGGCGAAGCCTTCAAAATGGTAATCATGGTTTAACGACCATTTTGTATTTAAGTTATTGTGCGTGTTTACCTTGTTGCGGATATCCTCTTCTAGCTGGCGATTTTTCATAACGACAAAACCTAAAAATTGCGTGTTTGGCTTTTTGTTGTGAGTAATAAGAGAAGAAAGCATAGTGCCGCTACCTACCTCGCTGCATATTACGTCATACTCCTGATTCAGTTCATCTAATAGCTCCGCGCAGCCTTGCGCGCCCTGGGAATTGTTGCCTCCCTCAGGTATGAGATAAAAGTCTGCAAATTTTATTTTTAAATTTTGTATAAATGCATGTGTGGATTTTTGCTTGTAATCAATACGTTTAATGTATTCTAATTGCATGCCCCAATCTTTCATATCTTGCAGGCAGGGGTTTACACTGGCATGTTGTTCGCCGCGGATAATGCCTATGGTATTAAATCCAAAGTGCTGCCCGGCAAATGCGAGTGCGTGTAAGTGATTGGAGTAGGCACCACCGAAACTAAGCAGCGTTTGCTGGTTTTGAGAATTTGCTTCGAGTAAGTTGTATTTTAATTTGCGCCACTTATTGCCCTGTAATATAGGGTGAATAAGTTCGTCTCTTTTGATAAATAACTGAACCTGTTTTTCTTTCAGTAGAGGCGAGTGCAGTTGAGTTACGGGTGATGGAAGTTTTAATTCAGTAAGCTTGATATTCAACTGTTGAGCGCTATCGCGCGTAGAATTATTTTAGACTGCAGTGGCTTTATTTCGCCACTACATGAATAACAGAAGAGCCTTCGAAAAACACAACGCGGTCGTTATAAATCCAGCGGGTAATAGGTGGCGTGCCAACGGCAGGAATGATATCAGCTGGCCGACCCAGTTCATTTTGTACTTTATCGGTGCTCATGCCTCTACGCGGAAAGTCGAGCAAGTGGAGGCCGCTTGCCGGTGTGCTTAGTATATCGCCGGAGGTTTTAACGTTTGTTGTAATTTTAGTAGCGCTGCTATCTTGCATCGCTACTGGGCTATTAGCCTGTGTTGTTGCTGCCTGTGTAACTGCCTGTGCATCATTTTCAGCAATAGGGGAAGAGGCTTCCTCTGCCCACGGAGCGCTTGCAAAACTTGTTATGCTGAACAAGCTAAGTAGTATTAAAGATATTGTTTTTAGTGAAAATTTAATCATCGTGCTGTGCCATTTTTAGTGTTTTAGTAATTCTAGTCTTTTTTTATAAAAAATACAGTCGCTTAGCGTTTAAATATAATATTCAGTTTAAGTCTGTGAGCTGGTGCAAGGCAAAATTTCTTCTGTTGATTTCTAAAGTTTACACGTGGAAGTGATGATTTTCCTGAAGCAGTGAGAATTGTTCGCGGAGTTCAAGCACGTGTTGTTCCCAATAATTTGTTGTATTAAACCAGGGGAAATTCATTGGGAAGGCGGGGTCGGTCCAGCGTTTAGCAATCCAGCTCGCGTAATGCATTAAACGTAGGCAGCGCAGTGGTTCAATCAGCTGGAGTTCTTTGGGGTTGAGCTCGGCAAACTCAAAGTAGCCGTCCAGTACGTGATTTAATTGTTGCTGTTGCTCCTGAGAGTCACCAGAAAGTAGCATCCATAAGTCCTGTATAGCGGGCCCTGTACGACAATCATCAAAATCAACGAAATGTGGCCCATCATCGGTCCATAGAATATTGCCTCTATGACAATCTCCATGTAAACGTATGCTGTTAAATGTTGTGGCGTTAAAGCGTTCGTTTAATAGCTTGATGATATCGTCTGTGAGGCTTTGATAGGCCTCCTGCAGATAATCAGGAATAAAATGCTGACTTAGCAGGTGTCTGGCACTCGACGTGGCAAACTCTTCGACACTAATGCCTGGGCGGTACTTAAATGCCTTGCTGGCACCAGCCAGATGTATGCGTCCTAAAAATCGACCAATCCATTCCAGATGCTCTGAGTTGTCCAGTTCGGCTGTACGGCCACCGCGCTGTGGGTAGAGCGCGAAACGGAAGTTTTTATAATGATGCAAACTGTGTTGATTGAATATCAGCGGGGCTACAACGGGTATTTCCAGGTCTGCAAGCTCCTGGGTGAAGGCATGCTCTTCGAGTATCTGCTCATCAGTCCAGCGATTGGGGCGGTAATATTTGCCGATCAGGCGTTTCGGGATGTCGCTTTCCAGGCCTATTTGATAAACCCGGTTTTCATAAGAATTGAGCGCAAAAATACGTGCATCACTTTCCAGTTGTAAGGATTCGACTGAATCGATAATAAGCGTGGGGTCGAGTGCAGCGAAGTCGTGGTCTTTTTCGTCATTATCCATGTAGATTATCCTGCTCACATTTTGCCGCTGCGCCCATCCATGGGCGACTATAAGCAGGTAAAGATGCTAGTCTGTTAGTTTTCTGAAAATCAGACTGGCATTAGTACCGCCGAAGCCAAAGTTATTGGTGAGTACCGTGTTTAGCTCAACATTATCTCGTCGTGCGGTAACTAAGGGCATACCCACTACTTTTTCATCCAGTGTATCTGCATTTGCAGAGCCTTGAATAAAGTTATTTTCCATCATAATCATGCAGTATATCGCTTCCTGAACACCTGCTGCGCCGAGCGAGTGTCCTGCCAGTGATTTGCTGGAGCTAAAGGGTGGAATCTTCTCACCAAAGGTTTCTTTGATAGCGCCTGACTCTGCCACATCACCCACCGGCGTACTTGTGCCATGAGTGTTGATGTAGTCAATGGGAGTATCAACAGTAGCCAGTGCCTGTTGCATGCAGCGCACCGCACCTTCACCCGATGGTGCAACCATATCGTGGCCATCCGATGTCGCACCGTAGCCAACAACTTCGGCGTAAATCTTAGCGCCGCGAGCCCTGGCGTGTTCCAGTTCTTCTAATACAACCACACCGCCACCTCCAGCGATAACGAAACCGTCACGGTCTGCGTCGTAAGGGCGAGAGGCCTTTTCTGGTGCTTCATTGTATTTGGTCGATAGAGCACCCATGCCGTCAAACAGCATGCTTAAACTCCAGTGCTCTTCTTCACCGCCGCCAGCGAAAACAATATCCTGTTTGCCCATCTGAATTTGCTCAACGCCATTGCCGATGCAGTGTGTGCCAGTGGCACAGGCCGAGCTAATTGAATAGTTCACACCCTTAATTTTAAATGGTGTAGCAAGGCAGGCAGATACGGTGCTCGACATAGTGCGCGGCACCATATAAGGACCAACGCGACGAATACCTTTTTCACGTAGCGTATCGGTTGCAAGAATTTGGTTACTGGGTGAACCTCCGCCTGAACCCATAATAATGCCAGTGCGGGTATTTGAAACCATGTCGTCTGTTAAGCCGGAGTCTTCAATGGCCTGCTGCATTGAAATGTAAGCATAGGCAGCAGCATTTCCCATAAAACGTTTTACCTTGCGGTCGATATGCGCGTCCAGGTCTATGTCGATAGAGCCGGCCACATGGCTGCGCATACCCATTTCTTTGTATTCTTCCTGAAACTTAATGCCCGAACGGCCTTCTTTCAGTGATTCCATCACTGTTGCTTTGTCATTGCCAAGACAAGAGACAATACCGAATCCGGTGATTACTACTCGTTTCATTATTTACTACCTAAAAATTGTCAGTTGAACTGAATAGACCTACACGCAGGCCTTTTGCCATGTATATTTCGCGTCCATCAACCATCATTATACCATCGGCTATGCCCATTATCAGGCCACGAGCAATAACGCGTTTTATATTGATTTGATAGGATACTTTTTTTGCCGTGGGTAATACCTGACCCGTAAATTTAACTTCACCAACACCCAGAGCACGGCCTTTTCCAGGATGACCATTCCAGCCAAGGAAAAATCCTACTAATTGCCACATAGCATCCAGTCCCAGACAACCCGGCATTACAGGGTCACCGGGAAAGTGGCAGTCGAAGAACCATAAATCTGGTGTGATATCGAGCTCGGCTTTTATTTCGCCTTTAGCGTATTCACCGCCTTCATTTGCAATTAAGTTGATGCGCGACATCATTAACATGTTGGGCGTTGGTAGCTGGGCATTGCCCGGTCCAAAGAGTTCGCCATGTCCGCACTTAAGCAGATCTTCATAACTATACGAGCTTTGTTGTGTCATGGGTTAGGGTTGCCTTTGAGGTTCGAATATTCTTGGGGCTGGTGATTGTAACGGAAATGGACACCTGATGGTATGCCAGAGTGGTTACAAAACAGCTGCAAAGACATAAAAAAAGCCCTGAAAACAGGGCTTAATAGGAACTCTACAAGATGATATGTATTAATCAGTGAAAAACTGCTGCTGAAAATTTAATTTGGCAACCAGCGTTTCCCCCGCTGGTGTTACCGTGATATCAAATTTTAGGGTTTCACGATTAGATACTTGTGACTGAGCTAAATAATATATCGCTTCACCATCGTAAACCTCTTTAAATTCCAGCTCTTTTACCTGCCCTGTAAGATTGCTGGCAAAGCCACTAACCTTTGCCTTAACGGGCTTTGTCACGTCGCCATTTTTCTGCTGTACAGTAATATTCAGTACCATACGGTTGTTACGTCGAGTGAGGGAGTAGGCTTTGGCAATTTCCGGTGTCAGAGTGTCACTACGAAACGCATTATAATGAATCTCATAGTTACCAAAGGTTTTGGCATTTTCTGCAACAGCAGCGGTTGAAAAAAGGCTAACTAATAAAACGAGTATATTGATCATGCTGGGCTTAAGTTTAATCATATTATTAATCTCTACAGAATTTGTCATATAAGGGATAACTATAGTCAAATAATATAGGGTTTTCCACTTACAGGTAGACTTATATGCTATTTGTGCCCTGTAATTGATTTATACGCTCATCCATAGGCTGATGACTATGTTATTTTAAGCAAATACGTCTGAATGTTAATATTTTATAAACATTCTGAATGTTAATATTTTATAAACATAAAATTGAGCATTATAACTGTGCAAATTGAACCATCGCTTCTGAAATTTATTGTTCCAATTAAGCAGCTGCAACCCGAAAATCGCTCTCAAATGGCAAATCAATGCCATTTAATTGAATTGAGCCCGGGCGAGGCGTTAACCGCCAATGAAGAGCATCGTTGGTTTCTTTATCTTATGGAAGGTAAGCTCGATTTGCTCGGCGTTGACCAGCCCCCCGTTACATTAAAGTCATCTGACAGGCGCGCTTTTCATCCATTATTTAATGAGGGAGAGAGAAAGCTCAGGGGTGTTGCGTTAACAGCCTGCAAAATAGCGCGCTTTGATAAGCAGCAATTCCATACATTGCTTAACCATGAGTTGATTTCAGGCGAAGAGCTGGAAACGCTTGAAATGAATGAGGTTGAAGGCAAGCTGTTTAACGAAATAATGCATGCCTTTAACATGGGGGAATTAAAACTCCCCAGTTTGCCTGATATTGCGGCAAAAGTTCAAAAGGCGATGTTGAACCCAGACGTTAGTGTTGAGGATATCTCGCTCATTGTGTCTGCAGATCCAGCTATTGTGACTCGACTAATTCATGCGGCCAATGGCCCCTTGAGTCGAGGTGTTGAGTCTATCGATAGTATTCATGCGGCAATACTTCGTCTCGGTTTAAATGTCGCTAAAGAACTGGCGATTAGTTTTTCTATTAAGCAATTGTTTACCACTAAATCTGCATTGTTAAGTCAGCGAATGCATCAGCTCTATGATCACAGTGCCGATGTGGCAGCGATTGGTTTTGCTTTGTCAAAGCAGAGCGGAAAATTATCTCCCGATCATGTATTGCTCGCGGGGCTGCTGCATGAAATTGGTATTATTCCTATACTGAGTTATGTCGAAGATACAGGCATGTTAATAGTTGATGACGATGAACTTGAAACGATCATTGGACGGTTACAAACAGTCGTTAGCAGCATGGTGATACGTCACTGGGGGCTATCTAATGATTTATTAGTCGTGGTGGAGGATTATGAAAACTGGAAACGTGATTCTGGTGCCCATGCCGATACCTGCGACATAGTGATGGTTGCAGAAATATACAGCCGTTTAATGCATCATCAAATTAAAGGTTTGCCAAAAATACAAGACGTCCCTGCATTTAAAAAAATATTTCCAGATTTACAGGATGTCAGTTTCCTGACAAATATATTTGCACAGGCGCAGGAAGAAATTTTGTCAGTTAAGAATCTTCTAAAAATATAAGGATTAACGTGTCAGAAAATATTTTTGATATAGAAGAGCATATTTGTAAGTTGTCACCTTTTAACGATTTACCTGGTGGTGACAGGCTTAAAATGGCTAAAAGGGGCGCGCGTATATGTAAGGAAACGGATGACACTATGTATGCTAGTGACTACGCGGACCAGTTGATTTATTTAATAGAGGGCAGAGTAGAAATATGTCATCAATATGGTAAACCTCAGATATTAGACGAGGCTAAAAGCGAAGCTTTAAAACCATTGTTTTATGATAATGAAGAAGTGGATATGCACCTGATTGTAAAGTCATCGTGCGTATTACTGGTGTTTGACAGAAGTTTATTTAATCGATTAATTGAGAAAGAAGTCATTGTAGATGAGCGTCCTATAAGTCACTCAATGAGCCATGTAGAAAGCAGCATTTATAATGAGATCATGCAAGCGGTTGAAAATGGGGTGTTGGAGTTGCCCAGCTTGCCTGAAATTGCATTACGTATTCGTAAGGCGGTTGAAGCATCGGATGTCGATATTGAAAAAATATGTCGTCTGGTGGAGCTTGATCCTGCCTTATCTATTCGATTAATGAAGGTTGCAAATAGCCCTGTTACCCGTGGATCCAGCCCGGTACGTAGTATGCGAGATGTGGTAGTGAGTTTGGGTATGAAAATGACACGTAGTTTAGTGTTGAGTTTTAGTGCGGCACAATTATTTAAAACAAAACATCCAGTATTAAAAAATCAGATGAAAAAATTCTATGTACACAGTATAGAAATCGCCTCTATTTGTTATTCATTGGGAACACGTGTGAAGTCTTTGGACGCGGAAGAATTACTATTGGCAGGTCTGGTGCATGATATCGGGGTTATTCCCATCATTACATACATAGAAAAAACAGGACTGGAATTTACAGATGAGGTCGAAATTACATCGCTAATAAATTCGCTTAGGGTTGCTGTTGGTGTAATGGTTGTTAAATCATGGGACTTACCCAAAGAAATGCTCAATGTAGTTACGCATGCGGAACACTGGATGAGAGATAGTGGTGAAGAATTGCATTTAGAAGATGTGATTGTTATTGCGCAAATATATGATTGTTTGCGACGTAAGCAGGTATCTCATTTACCCGATATTTCAAAAGTACCGGCTTTTAAAAAGCTAATTCCGGGTAAGCAAGATCCCAAATTTGCTATGCAGGTATTAGCTCAGGCGAGTAAAGAAATAAATACGATGAAGGCCTTGTTGGGCATGTAAGTAGTGTGTTGCATAAGCTACAAAAAAGCCGACGGAATAATGCGTCGGCTTTTTTGTAGGCATTGGTTTTAGGGGTTATTCGAAATTGCGAATTACACCTGAGACTACGCCAAGTACCTGTACATCTTCATTTTTTAATATAATAGGTTCCATATCGGGGTTAGCCGGTTGCAGGCGAACGCCATCTGCTTCGATATAAAACTTTTTAAGCGTTACTTGCTCGTTGTTAATTAAGGCGACGACAGATTGGCCGTTCTCAGCACTGATGCATTTTTCTATAATGACAATGTCGCCATCTAAAATATTGTCATCAACCATTGAATTGCCTTTAACCTGTAGAGCATAGGTATTTTTGCGCACCATGTTAGCAGGGACTTTTACAAGCTCATGGTTCTCAACTCGTTCTATAGGGTTTCCAGCGGTGACAGTACCTAGCAGTGGTATTTCAACCAGATCAGCTATTTCCATGTCTGTTTCGTCTATATTAGGCGACCACACAGGGCGTTGATGTTTTGGTATAAGAAGGCTTACGTTATTCATTTTATTTTTAAACCGGTTACATATATGGTGTTTATAGATAGTAGGAACAAAAGCCTGTTATATCAAGTGAAGTTCTTAAATAACTCACCAATGGCCTGTGAAAGCTTTTCAGAGCGTTCGCTTGAGCGAACCGCTTTATGAATGCTGTCTTGCATACCTGGGATATTAATTAAATCGATAATTACCAGATTAAAAAATTCCTGCCCCTCCGCACAATGAGCGAGGGCCTCTAGAAATAACAGGCCGATGGTTTCATTTTGTAGTGCCAACCAGCAGCGCCCCGATATTGATGCAATAACTTCCGGGTTTATACCTATGGGTGTTTTTAATATTTTTTCTAATTGTTCATTTAACAGGTTGTGATTTTGTGTATTGGATAATGCACGAATACAAAGAGAAATATAATTTGCATTGCAGTCGGTTTTTGCCAGCTCTTTATCAATTAGAAGTGTGATAGGTTTGCTGATGCTATCATCCAGGCTTTCGTGCTCCAGGCACTGCGCAAGGGCTTCAAATGGCTGTGCAGGTATATGCTCGATGGCCGCGGCTAATTCCTCTCTATTGTTGCTTTCGTCTAGGCGTGCGCATACATCGGCAATGCCCTGGAAACCAACAAAGGCCCATTGGTCAAAGCCGGGTTTTCCAGCGAAATAATCCCGTGCATGTTCATAGTAACTAGATGCCGGTTGGCCTAATGTTTTGGCCGCCTTTGCGTGGAAACTGGCTAGCTGTTCCTGCTTTGGTTTATAGCCATAAGGATTGGATGCTTCGTCTTTTTCAGCTTGTTTGCCATCTTTATTTATTAAACGTAAAACAAAGTCGTCACGAATACCTGATGTCATCTTGCCGGATGCATCCAGAGGAAACCTTAAAAACCAGATGACGAGCTCAGCGCTTTTATCTTCTGTCCAGACAATAAATCCTAACCAGGCCTGTTGTTGCAAGGGAAATGGATAGGTTGTTTTGCCCTGTTCAAATGACAGAAAATCGTCTTTAGATATCTCCTGTATACGGCGACCCATATCAAATATTTTAAACTGTGTGCCGGCCTGGTTTAAAAAATCACTAATGCCATTTATCTCGTGAGTATTTTCCTGACTCATATTTAAATCTCAAATTTCTTATGAACTAATTCGCCTGAGATGGCCTGTAAAAAGCATTTGCCACTCAAAAACTCTTCAATAACCTGACCTGCGTGTAGATATCGCCAGCCTTGCATCAGGGGAATATCCGTTTGCCCTTGCAGTAGGCCTTCTAAATCTTTACGTGAGGCCAGATTAAGCGGGGTGATATTGTGCTCATCTGCCTTTAGTTTTAAAACAGCTGACAGCGCGTCGACCAGGGCATCTTCGCGTGGGTTTAACTTGTGTCGTTTAGCGTGCTTTGGCCAATGCTCTTTAGGAAGGCGTTGTGCATTCTTCATTCGCTGTATTATCTGTGTGGCGTCTTCATTGCTAAGGCGAGATTTATTTAACGACCTTAGCTGAGTTATTTTTTCCGCTGTATCGGGTTTTAAACGTGCAATATCAATTAATGCATCATCCGGCAATACACGACGTCTTGGTCGGTTACGTGTTTGTGCAGTTTCTTCTCGCCAGGCCGCAAGCGCTTGTAGCAGAACCAGTGCTTCACCTTTTAATTTTTGATTGCCCTTAACTTTTTTCCAGATACTTTGTTTATCAACTTTATAGTTTTCAGGCCTACTCAATGATGAAAAGTCATTTTGTAGCCACTCTAATCGATTTAATGAATCTAGTTTCTGGACAATTTTAGGGTAGGCCTTAGCCAGATAGTAAACATCACTTGCAGCATATAACAATTGATCATTGCTTAATGGGCGTTTCATCCAGTCGGTGCGTGTCTGTGATTTGTCTATATCTATATTCAGCTCTTTTTGCATAAGAGCGGCATAGCCTATTTGTTCGCCATAGCCGAGTAATCCGGCGGCAATTTGAGTATCAAAAATAGGCGATGGTAAGGTGTTAAATAGATAATTAAAAATTTCCAGGTCTTGATGTGAAGCATGGAAGACCTTAGTGATATTTGAATTATTCATTATCGCCAAAAGGGGCGTGAAATTTGTGATGCTAAGTGGATCTATACAACAGGTCTTCTCGCCGTTTGAAATTTGTATTAGTGCGAGCTCAGGGTAGTAGGTAGTTTCGCGGTGGAATTCGGTGTCCACACATAATACCTTGCTTAGTCGTATGGTGTCGCAGGTTAAGGCTAGCGACTCATTTGAGTCGATGTAAACTATGTCCATAGTGAAGCTAACTTTTGGCTAAAAAACAGACACTATTGTACATATAATACATAATTAATTTTAGTTAATTTAAATGATTATCCTGCCTAAATTGATATAGTTTCTCGCTCTACCGTGTATGCTTTTAATCTTCTGGTTGTATTATTTTACAGTGGCGGGATTTGAACGATATTGCTCTAAACTGTTGGCTGCCGCTGAAGCATACCTATACAAAAGCAAGGTAGGTAGGCATAAGCGAATCCCTGAGTGCCTGCGAAACTAATATTCTAAGGTATTATATCTTTGGCTCAAGTAATTCAATTTGATAACCATCTGGGTCCTCAACAAAGGCAATAATGGTTTTGCCGGCATTCATCGGGCCTGCCTCGCGAATTATTTTACCCCCCTGTTGTTTAATGGCTGCGACAGCCTCATACACATTATCCACTTCAATGGCCAGATGACCAAAGCCATCACCTATATCATAGCGGCTAGTATCCCAGTTATGTGTTAGTTCAATGGCGGTATTCTCGGTTTCATCACCATAACCAAGAAATGCCAGGGTGAACCTTCCATCCGGGTAGTCTTTTTTGCGCAGTAGTTTCATAGAAAATATTTCGGTATAAAATTTCACCGATTTTTCCAGATCTCCAACACGAAGCATAGTGTGTAGAAAACGCATAATGGGTATCCTTTGGAGATATTAATTGGTTAATGAAAAAATTATTTTAAAGCTTAAGTCGTTAAATAAACACTAATAAATGACCTGAAAAAACAAATTATTATTGAGGGTATAGAAGCTGCTAGAGCCGGGTAATGGAATAATATACTGAATGTATAGGTGGAATAATATTATTCATTGATTACATCTGAGTAAGTAGTTTACTCAGATGCAATGCATTAAAGAAAATATTTTACAGGTACTGCAAAGTGCTGCTTATAATTTACGTGCAATTTTTGGATGATTTGAATTGATAAAATCAATCAGAATATTGCCAGTTTCAGTTAGCAGTGGTGTGGGCTCGTCATCTTTTTTATTGCTCGTGTCATCAGTCATGTCTTCGTCATCCGAGCTAGCAATTTTATCCTCAAGCTCTTTTATACTGCTAATAGGTTTTAGGCCTTGTGCTTTTCGCCGTGTATTTTCTAGTGTGACCTGTTTATCTTCTAACTCTTTCTTTTCTGCGCGTCTCGTGGCTTCGTTAAGAGAAATCTCTTTTATCTGCCGACGCTCTTCAATAAGCTTATTAGTTTCTATTAGATATTTAAAGTCAGGCGCATTACTTGCTCTTTTTTCATGTAGTGCCTTTAAGCCGGGCAGTTTATCTGAAAAATCATTGAATTTATTAAACTTGGCAGATTGGATTTTATCCCATGGTAATGCAGCTTCCTGAGTATTTTCACCTACTTCAGAAACGTCATAAAGTGAGGGTAGTTCAATGTCTGGAATAACCCCTCGGTTCTGTGTGCTGTCACCCGAGATGCGGTAAAACTTTTGTTGAGTTAGGGTGATTTGTCCACGTGATAAAGGCTGCATAGATTGTACCGTGCCTTTACCATAGGTTTGAGTGCCGATAATGATTCCACGATGATAGTCTTGTATGGCACCAGCAAAAATTTCTGAAGCAGATGCGCTCAGGCGATTAACTAGAACTGCCAGCGGACCGTCATATGTCAGTTCATCATCCTTGTCCTGATTGATGTAAACACGCCCTGAAATATCTTTTACCTGCACTGTTGGGCCGGTTTTAATAAATAAACCAATTAGCTCATTTACTTCATGAAGTGATCCACCGCCATTGTCGCGCAGATCAATAATAATGCCATCTACTTTGTCTGCAATAAGTTCTTTCAATAGAATATTTACATCACGGGTTGTGCTTTTGTAATCTGGGTCGCCACGATTTGCCGCTGCAAAGTCAATGTAGAACTTGGGAATGTCGATCACACCCAGACGATATTTGTGACCATAATTATTTAGCTCAATAATTTTTTTACTGGCATCTTGTTCATCAAGCTTCACATTGTCGCGTGTAATGGAAATCGTTTTTGTTTTTGTTGTGTCGACAGCATTGGATTCCAGAATAGATAGTTTTACGATGCTACCTTTCTCACCACGAATCAAATCAACTACATCATCAAGTCGCCAGCCGATAACATCGATAATTTCACCATCTTTATCCTGACCCACACCAACTATTCTGTCGTTAGCTTTCAATTCACCGGCTTTATCCGCAGGGCCGGCAGGAATGAGGCGCGTTACTTTGGTGTATTCATCTTCGGTTTGTAGCATTGCACCAATGCCCTGAAGCGAAAGGCTCATACGAATATTGAAGTTTTCTGTGGCGCGAGGAGAAAAGTATTGTGTATGTGGGTCATAACTAAGGGTTAGTGTATTCATATAAATGCGATACGCGTCTTCGGCATTGTTTTGTTGAATACGTTTAAGCTGGTTGGTATAGCGTTTAGATAATAGCTCGGCAATTTTGTCATCTTTTTTATCAGACAATTTTAAATTTAGCACATCGTTCTTTAAACGCTTTTTCCAGAGCGCATCCAGCTCAGCTTTGCTTTGTGGCCACGCATAGTTTTTTCTGTCGAGATGTATGCTTTCATTGATACTGAAATCAAGCTTATCAATGCCCTGCTCAATGGTGTCCTTCAAAAATTCTATGCGTTCAGCTACACGTTGCTGGTAGCGATTAAAAATAATAAACCCCGGGTCTACGCGGCGCGCGCGAAATGCGTCATCCAGGCGGTAGCGAAGTGGCTCAAACTCATTGATGTCACTTTGCAAAAAATAACTTTTGTTTTCGTCCAGCTCTTTTAAATAGCGATCATAAACCGTAGAAGACAGATCGTTATCTATATGAATTTGTGTGCGCTGGTAGTGCTGTTGAGAGAGTCGGTTAACAATTTCAGCAGTGGTGCGGGTATGCTCATCCATTGGTTCAAGCGCCTGAAGTGACGTGGGCGAGTGAATTTGATTTGCATCAGAATTTGTATTGGCCTGAGCCGACAACAAAAATATAGAGGCAGAGAATGACAGTAAAACTGTAAATACAGAGCTAGTAAACTTCATAAATATTAATGTGTTAGTTTCAATTATGGGTTCGACCAGTATATAGCTATGTAATTCCCATTACCCGAAAAATATTAGCTCGATAGGCCTAAAGTGACGATTTCTGAAGCAGATCGTCATTTGCATGAAAGTAATGTATGCGTGCCTTGACGGGTGAAAGGTAGCTCTTATAAGATGCGTGATTGCTATTTTACATACTGAGATTATAGATATGACGATTAAGTTTGCCCGCGCAGGGCTTTTAGGTTTTATTTCACTCTCGTTTTCTGGTGTTTTATTAGCAGAAAACGCGCCTATTTTAGAAAGAAATCAGCTTGCAATTGGCGGTGGTATCTCGCTCAACTCAGTTGGCAACTCAGTGGATGACGAAGTTGGATTCCAGCTATTTGCCGCTTATGCGCTACCAACAGTCAATGTTTTGCAATATGTGAATAGCTCCGTAGAGCTGGGCTATATGGATTACGGTTTTGATGGTAAAAATGCTGACGGCTTATGGGCCAACTTTGTGCTGGATGGCAGCATTAAGTCAGATTGGGGTTGGTTGGCTCGTTTAGGCCTGGATCTTGGTGATGATAGTGGCTTAATGGTCGGTGCAGGCGCCAGCTACGCGTTAAATCCAAAACTCAGCTTACGTGTTGAATATGTCGTACGCGATGATATTGACTCACTACAGTTAAATATCCTGAATCGCTTTTAGGCATTAGGTGTCTGAGGCCTGGTTATTCAATGATGAGGTCGACCGATTGGACCTCATCGTTTTGATAAAAGTAGCCACGCATATCTAGCACCCCGCGGGTGCTTAGTGAAATTATTATATTTAAAGCGTCATCATAGGCGGCATCATTAATATCTTTATGTGATGGTATCGCAGCGCTATGCGGGTGGCTATGAAAGACGGCAAATAAGGTCTCCTGTTTCTCACGAATATTCTTCAACGCGCTAATCAATTGAGCGGGATCCATTTCAAATACGCAGGCTTTATCTGTGGCAATGTTATCCACAGGGTATACGCTATATTTATTATTCGTTTGCGCGGAAATCAGGCCACATATTTCTGCCTCTGGTGCCAGCTGGGCCAATGTGAGCAGGCGGTTTGCCAGAGTTCTTGGAATACTTATTGTCGCGTTTTTTTCAGTATTAGTAGAATGTATCATGTGTTTTTCTAGTTATTGTTAGGCGTGCCGCATACGGGACAGGCAGGGTCTTTTTTGAATTTCATACTGCGCCAGTCCTGAAACATGGCATCGGTAATGAGTAACTTTCCGGTCAGTGTTTCACCGTAGTTGGCCAATACTTTAATCGCTTCCATTGCCTGAATAGAGCCAATAATTCCCACCATAGGCGCCATTACGCCATTTTCACTACAGCTGGTGTTTTCTTCTCCCTGCTCATCATAGAGGCAACGATAACAAGGGCTATCGGCCTGTTTAAAATTAAATACACTAACCTGACCTTCCATGCGGATGGCGGCACCCGATACCAAAGGCGTGGAGGTGTTGAAGCATGCGCGATTAATCATAAAACGGGTAGCAAAGTTATCGGTTGCATCAACCAGCAAATCGACGTCTGAGAGTAAGTTGCTCAAGTCATCTTCCTCGAGCTGTTTATTAATACAGATTGTTTTTACTAATGGATTTAACTGCTCGATTGTTGCGGCAGCCGATTCAACCTTGCTCTGCTGAAGGCTGCTAGTGCGGTGAATAATTTGGCGTTGTAAATTTGAGAGCTCAACGTTGTCAAAGTCAACCAGCGTGAGTTTTCCAATGCCCGCAGCCGCCAGATACATCGCCACGGGTGAGCCTAAACCGCCCAGGCCCATAATTAAGATATGCGAATTAAGCAGTTTTTCCTGGCCTTCAATGCCAAAAGTGGGGAGTAAAATTTGTCGGCTGTAGCGCAGTAATTGCTCATCATTCATTGCGCAATATTAACAGGTTTGTTGGATTGTCTCATCATGCGAAATGGCTTGATGCAAAGAGGGCTGGAATGAATGGTGAAACTTGATGCTAAAGGTATTTGCGCCAGTGTTCAGGTCGTTTGTCACGGCAGCCGTGATGATTATTGGTGTAACGCTTAACGAATACCTGTGTGGTGTTGTCGGTATTCTCAGAGACGCCCAGATTGGCGCGTTGTGTCTCTTCAGAGTAGTTATAAAGGGCGCGCTTCATGCGATTGAGCAAGCGGCTATCAAGGTGGTAACCCAGCCTGATGAGTACACTTTCAATGGATGCGAGCGTTAGGTAGCGCACGTCATAGACAATAAACAATGAGGTTTCATCGGTAAACGAGATATCTAAAACACCTTCAGCATCGGACAGCAGCAATAAAGCACTGCGTGACTGATTGGGATCAGGGTGTAGGTGGCAAAACCGAAGTTCGCGCCGTTTAATTAGTTCATCTGCTTCGCTCATGGCTCTTAACTTAGAGGAAGTGTGGTTATTTTGCAAGTATTTGATAGGAATCAATTTTATGCGACGTAATAACTAATAAATCAATTTTTTATTTATTAACTAATTGAATATTAAGGATTAATTGCAAATGTTATGCGGGGGTTGTTTGCCATGTCATTGGCTTGTTGTATCTCTGTGAAGCCATTTTTGCTAAAAATATCCAGCATTTCAGGCTTTTGGTCGTAACCATGCTCAATAAACAGTCTGCCCAGTGGCTTTAGGTGTTTACGCGCCTGTGCTGTGATCAGCCGAATATCATCCAGGCCATCATCGCCAGAGGCCAGTGCTGTTATTGGGTCAAAGCGGGCATCGCCTTGTGTAAGGTGCGGATCTGCCTGAGGAATATAGGGTGGGTTGCTGACAATAACATCGAACACCTGATTTCCAAGTGGTTCAAACCAGTTGCCCAGTTTAAAGCTTACGTTGCCCAAATTTAAATTATCTGCATTCTGTTTGGCAATGGCCAGGGCAGCAGCAGATTGATCGGTGGCGATAATTTTCCAGTGAGGGCGTTCATGGGCCAGTGCCAGGGCTATTGCGCCGCTTCCCGTGCCCAGGTCTGTGAGGCTTATGTCGGTGTCCAGCGGGTAAATTTGTAAAATTTTCTCAATCAATAACTCGGTGTCAGGGCGTGGAATCAACGTGTCGGCAGTTACCGTCAGCGGCAGGGACCAAAATTCGCGTGTACCGGTTATATGCGCAATTGGTTCACCTGTTATACGGCGTTGCAGTAACTGCTTGAACCGGTCGATATCCGCAGTCGGTAACTCTTTATCGGGCCATGTTACTAACCAGGTACGATTTTTTTGTAAGCAGTGCGCGAGTAAGACCTCCGCATCGAGGCGCGGAGAGTCGCAGAGTTCCTGCAGTTGTTGGGTCGCCGACTTAATTAACTGGCTGACGTCCATTATGGCTATTCAGATAAGCTGGCTAATTGCTCAGCCTGATACTCGTTAATTAAGGGTGAAATCACATGATCTAACTCACCGTTCATAAACTCATCTAATTTATACAGCGTTAAGTTAATGCGGTGATCACTTACGCGGCCTTGCGGAAAATTATAGGTGCGGATACGTTCAGAGCGGTCACCACTGCCGACTAATGACTTACGTGTTTCTGCTGTTTCGGCGTGCTGCTTTTCTTCTTCGGCTCTTACCAGGCGAGCCTGTAATAATGACATGGCGCGCGCCTTGTTTTTATGTTGCGAACGCTCGTCCTGGCATTCAACCACTACACCCGTTGGCAGGTGAGTTAGGCGTACCGCGGAATCTGTTTTATTGACGTGCTGACCACCCGCGCCTGATGCGCGATAGGTGTCGATACGCAAGTCATTTTTGTTAATGGTAATCTCTTCCATCGGATCTGGCTCAGGAATAATTGCAACGGTTGCAGCCGATGTATGCACGCGGCCCTGTGATTCTGTTTCGGGTACGCGTTGCACTCGGTGTGTGCCAGATTCAAACTTTAATTTTGAATAGGCGCCCTGGCCAACAATGCGCACAATGACTTCTTTGTAACCGCCGTGTTCACCCTGGTTTTCATTCATTATTTCTACCTGCCAGCGCTGGTTTTCTGCGTAACGACAGTACATTCTAAATAAATCACCGGCGAAAATAGCCGCTTCATCACCGCCGGTTCCGGCGCGAATTTCAAGGAAAATATTTTTGTTATCGTGCGGATCTTTTGGTAATAATAATTTCTGTAAATCCAGCTCTAAAGTTGCAATGCGTTGCTCGGCGTCTTTCTTTTCTTCCATTGCCATGTCACGCATCTCTGCATCTTTTTCCTTGAGCATATCTTCTGCACCGAGCAGGTCGCCTTCAGCACTTGTGAATGCGTCAAATGCTTTAGTTACAGGTTCTAACTGCGCATACTCCATCGACAATTCACGAAATTGATTCTGGTTAGACATGATGTCCGGGTCACTCATAAGGGCACCAACTTCTTCGTGGCGCTCACATAAAGCTTCAAGTTTGTGGCGAATTGAATCTTTCATAATTTGTCTTTTGCTTCAGTGCGTATTAATTACGCTTTTTTGTAGCTTTAGGATTGGTTTCTAAAAACAGGTTACGTGCAAAATCGAGCAAGTCATGACGACTCTCTTCGCCTGTTTGGCGTAGTATGGCGCTTGGCTGGTGGAGTAATTTATTGGTTAATGCGCGCGCCAAAAATGCCATGGCTTCTTCGGGTGTCTTTCCCTGGCTTAATTGTTTTTGTGCCTTTGCAAGAATTTCACTGGCTATACCTTCTGCATTTTCACGAATGTCACGAATCACTTCAACAGAATCCAGTGCGCGCTCCCAGTTAAGGAAATCATCCACCTGATTTTCAATTATTTCGCGCGCCTGTTTAGCCGCTTCCTGTCGCGACTCAATGTTTTCCTGAATGATTTCCTGCAGGTCGTCTACGGTGTATAGAAACACATCATCGAGTTCTGCTACTTCTGCTTCGACATCTCTGGGCACGGCAATGTCACACATAAACATAGGCTTGTGTTTGCGTTTTTTGAGTGCATTTTCAACCGCACCTTTGCCGAGAATAGGTAAAGGACTGGCGGTGGATGAAATAACGATATCGGCCTGATGTAAAAAATCTGGAATTTGTGGCAAGGCAATGGCCTCTGCGCCAAATTGATCGGCCAAAACCTGGCCCTTGTCGACACTGCGATTGGCGATAATCATACGTTTGATATTGCAGCCATGAAGGTGTCGCGCGGCAAGCTCAATGGTTTCACCCGCGCCTATCATTAATGCAGTTTGTTTATCTAAATCAGCAAAGATTTGCTTTGACAGGCTAACCGCTGCAAAGGCAACGGATACAGGGCTAGAACCAATTTCTGTATCGGTACGGACTTGCTTGGCAACAGAAAATGCATGTTGAAATAGCTTGCCCAATAAGCTGCCCATTGTGCCTTGTTCATTGGCATGCGCGTAGGCCTGCTTCATCTGCCCGAGGATTTGCGGCTCACCCAATATCAAAGAATCCAGTCCGCAGGCAACTTGCAGGGCATGTCGAATCGAGTCGGTGTGATTGTGTGCGTACAGGTGCTGGCTTACTTCGCCACTGTTGAGGCCGTGAAACTGGGTTAACCATTCGGTCACCTGGCTTATCGCTTGTTGAGTTAGGGCATCTGCACCTATATCACCGGTATCTTTGGTGGTGCAATATAGTTCTGTTCTATTGCAGGTAGATAGAATGGCCGCTTCTTTAATGCTTTTCAGGGACGCTAATGACTTTACTGCATCCGACAGGCTTTCTGGCGAGAACGCGAGGCGCTCGCGAATTTCAACCGGTGCGGTTTTATGGTTTAAGCCAAGTGTGATAATCGACATGCTTTGCAATGAGTGAGTCGTGGCCACAAAGCCACAGTAGTCACCCTTAAAACGCCCCAGAGGTTCATTAACGAAAACGCTCAATTTTGAGCCATACAGAGGCTTATTACAAGTTGTGGATGAAGTGAATATGCATTCATGCGTTTGGTTTAACTATTGAACTAAAGCTTAATTGCTACCATCTACAGGTGATGAGTGTGATTCGACGGCCTGTAGCTAGGGCAAAAATGATTAAATGGGTTACTATTAGGCTTAAGGATTGTCTCTTAAGCCGTGCGTATGAGGTGGAGTAATTGAAAAAACGGCTATCACATCAAATGTGTCGCTTTCTAAGGTTTAAATTTATATCGCCATTGCTGCTTACGGGTCTGATGGGCTGTAGTTCTGTGCCCAGCTTTCAGCAAGAACCTGTGCAAGGGGAAGATGTCGCGCAAACAGAATTAAGCGGTGATTTGCTATATAACTTGTTAGCGGGTGAGTTTGCTGGTGTACGTGGGCAAATCGAGGAATCTATCGATTATTACGTGCATGCGGCAGAAATTAGCAATGATCCTCAAGTTATTACAAGAGCTGCATACATAGCCTTGTATGCAGGGGAAAGTGCTCAGGCAGTGAAAATTACCGATCGCTGGATGGCCCTGGGCCTGCCTGAAAGTGATGTCATTACGCGCATGCGAGCAATGGCCTTTGTGCGTTTAGGGCAGCTAATGCCTGCAGTAGAATCGATTGAGCAATTATTGTTTGAGCAGGGCGAGCTGGATGAGACATCGGTGGCGTCCCTGACGCATATATTAGGCAAGGAAGCCACGCCACAATTCTCGCTGCAGATAGCGCAGGAGCTGCATCAAAGACACCCACAACAAGCCCTTGTTATGCTGATTCTATCTAAGTTTGAAGCGAACATGGGAAAATATGATGATGCTTTAGAGCATGTTAATCAGCTCATTGAAATGGATGACGGCCTGGTTGATGCCTATTTAGTTAAGGCACAAATTTATAACGGATTGAAAAATCGGCCAGCAGCAATGCTAGCGATTTCTGAGGCGATAGAAAAACGTCCAGAAAATACACGCCTGCGTATGCAGTATGCGCGAATGCTGGTGCAGGAAAAACGCTTTGATCAGGCATTGGAGCATTTTTTAGTGCTCAAAAAATTAATACCTGATAATGAAAATGTATTACTCAGTCTGGGTCTGCTATCCATTGAGCTTAATAGGGACATGCAGGCAAAGGAGTACTTGCAGGAGTTGTTGAATAAGGGATATCACAACCAGCAGGCACATTATTATCTCGGTAGAATCCAGCAAAATCAGGGTGAAGATCTGGCGGCTATCGCCAATTACGACCAGGTGTATGAGGGCGAATACTGGTTAGATGCAAAAATTCGCTCAGCGGGATTAATATCAGCTGCAGGGCGCGTTGATGAAGCCCTGGCAAGATTGGAGGCATTAACTCATCGCAAGCAAAATGCAAACAACCAGATACAGGTTTATTTGGCGCAGGGTGAAGTATTGCGTTCAGTAAGTCGTCATCAAGAGGCGTACATTTTATATAACAGCGCACTGGTAGAGTCCCCAGAAAATACCGATTTACTTTATGCGCGCGCCTTAACGGCGGAAAAACTGAATATGTTAGATGTAACAGAATCAGATTTAAAAATGGTATTAATGCATGAGCCGATGAATGCCAATGCCCTTAATGCCCTGGGTTATACCCTGGCGGATAGAACAGAGCGTTTGGCAGAGGCGCGAGAATATATTTTGAAAGCAGCGCAATTGTTACCCGATGATCCGGCCGTACTGGATAGTTTAGGCTGGGTATACTATCGATTGGGTGAATACCAGACAGCCATTAAATGGTTGAACAAGGCATTCGAGGTGTTACAGGATGCAGAAATTGCAGCGCACCTTGGTGAAGCGCTGTGGGTAAGTGGGCAAGCGGAAAAGGCAAAAAGTATTTGGCAAAAAGGAGAGCAACTTGATGGTAATCAGTCAGTGCTCAGAGATACAATCCTGCGCTTTAAAGAATAATTAAAATTATAAAATATCACTTTATGAAATCCCTGCATTTATATTGCCTGCTGCTAGTTAATTTATGGCTGTTTGGTTGTGCTTCAACGCAACCAAAAGAAGCCGCTAATGAAACAATAGACTGGCTGCAACAACAGCACGCACTACAACAAATAAAACAATGGTCTATAGATGGTCGCATAGCGGTGCAGACATCCAGTGATGGAGGGCAGGCAGATTATGCCTGGCAGCAGTTAAGTGCAGTTGATTATAATATTCGCCTGCAAGCGCCTTTAGGTGCTGGAACTACATGGATTAAAGGTAATGCACAGGGTGTGAGCTTGCGAACGTCTTCCGGTGATTCATTATTCGATACCAACGTAGATAAGCTGATGTTGCAAATGAATGGCTGGCCTTTGCCGGTCCGTGGGTTGCGCTATTGGGTGTTAGGTTTGCCATCAAACACTACGGCCTACATCGTCAGAAAGTGGCATCCAAATGGCTTGCCGGCCGTTATGTTGCAAGATGGCTGGCGGATTGAGTTTAGACGTTATAAAAAAGTATCAGGCGTGTTAATGCCGCATAAATTATTTATTCGTAGAGTTAATGAAAAAAATATTGGCGGTGCGGAAGACAACAAAGAGGAAGTTGATGTGCGATTAATTATTAGACAGTGGAGTATTGGGCATGTCTAGCGCGTATCAATTTTGGCCGGCACCGGCAAAGCTGAATTTGTTTTTACAAATTACCGGGCGGCGCGAAGATGGTTATCACAATTTACAAACGGTATTTCAGTTTTTAGATGTAGGTGACCGGTTACGGTTTGTTATTCGTGATGATAAAAAAATTATGCGTAAAACGGATCTCGAAGGCGTCAAGCCCGATGATGATTTAGTGATAAAGGCAGCCAGGGCATTGCAACTGGCAACGGGTACAGAGCAGGGTGCCGATATTTACGTGCAAAAAATATTACCCATGGGTGGTGGTTTGGGCGGCGGTAGTTCAGATGCAGCCACCACACTGGTAGTGCTGAATTATTTATGGCAATGCGGATTAGATGAAGACGCGCTCGCCGAAATTGGTTTAAGTTTAGGTGCAGACGTGCCGGTTTTTGTGCGTGGTTATGCGGCTTTTGCACAGGGTGTTGGTGAGCAGCTTGAGGCTGTAGAGCCTAAAGAAATGAGCTATTTAATTGTCAATCCAGAAGTACATATCTCAACGGCAGAAATATTTACAAATTCGCAATTGACACGAGACAGCTCTGCCATCAGAATATGCGACCTTCAAATCGGTACTGCCAATGAGGCAAATGTATTGGATGAGTTAGGTAATGTATTTGAGCCAATGGTTGCTCAACAACATCCTGAAATTGCTGAAGTTATCCAGCACCTCAATCAATACGCAGACGCCAGGCTAACCGGAACCGGTGCTTGTGTCTTTGCAGCATTTGAGTCGCCAGAACTGGCGCATAATGTACTGGCAACAATTCCTGATCAATGGTCAGCATTTGTAGCAAACGGTTTGAATCAATCGCCACTACAGGCTAAGCTACGCGCTGTAGAAAGTGATGAAAAAGAATAGTTACATTGTTTTGCATGAGTGATGGTTATTTCACGTGGCAGCAAAGCAGTATTAAAGCGTTATTGGGCCGTCGCCAAGCGGTAAGGCAACAGGTTTTGATCCTGTCATGCGGAGGTTCGAATCCTCCCGGCCCAGCCATACAAAAAACTGTAAGTTAGCTACGTTGTAAAAAATGTATAGCAACTGATTTACAGTTCCCACCGGGAGGGTTCGAACCGAAAGAGGTTCGACAAATTCGCCGGGAGCGAATTTGAGCAGCGTGTTTTTTACGCTGACCACGAAGTGGCGAGGGCGGGAGTCCGGAGTAATCCTCCCGGCCCAGCCATATAAAAAACTGTAAGTTAACTACGTAGTAACAAATGTTAGAGTAGTTAACTTATAGCTCTATCAGTAAGAAAACATACTTCTCATTACACCGAAGAAGTGAGTAGGCGGCTGCAAAGTTGCCTACAGTAATAGCCGCTGAATTTTGTAAACGCGGCATTGCACTCACCCGGATTTGATTAAGGCCTGATTCATCAGACCACCCTTTATAACTTGCTAACCCTGTAGCGAAACATAATTGTGAATGAAGATACATCCGAGTTAATGATTTTTTCCGGTAACGCCAATCCGGAACTTGCCCGTCGTATTGCCTCCCACCTGCACCTATCCCTGGGTAAAGCCACTGTTCAAACATTTAGCGATGGTGAAATCAGCGTTGAAATAGAAGAAACCGTGCGTGGTCGAGAAATATTTATTATTCAGTCGACATGCAAACCCACCAATGATCATATTATGGAATTATTGGTTATGGTCGATGCATTAAGGCGAGCATCCGCAAAAAGAATAACCGCCGTAGTGCCATACTTTGGTTATTCACGTCAGGATCGTCGTCCGCGTTCGGCACGTGTGCCGATTACTGCGAAAGTAGTGGCCAATATGATTGAAAGCGTGGGCACGGATCGTATTCTTACGGTTGATCTGCACGCCGATCAGATTCAGGGTTTCTTTAATATCCCCGTAGATAATGTATATGCCTCACCCATTTTGCTGGGCGATGTATGGCGTCAGCGTCACGATAACTTATTGGTTGTATCACCCGATGTAGGCGGCGTTGTACGTGCTCGCGCACTGGCTAAACGCCTGGGTGATGCGGATTTGGCGATCATTGATAAACGTCGGCCTAAAGCCAATGTTGCCAAGGTAATGAATATTATTGGTGATGTTGAAGGCAAAAACTGCGTTCTGGTGGATGACCTGGTGGATACCGCAGGCACCCTGTGTAATGCCGCCAAAGCGCTTAAAGAACACGGTGCAATCAGTGTCTCGGCCTATTGCACACACCCGGTACTGTCTGGCCCGGCTATCGATAATATCTCTGCATCGGTGCTAGATGAGCTAGTTGTAACCGATACGATTCCACTGACACCAGAGGCGCAGGCCTGCGATAAAATTCGCCTGCTTTCTATCGCAACCATGCTGGCAGAAACCATTCGCCGCATACATGAGGATGAATCAGTCAGCTCAATGTATATGGACTAAAGCCGCTGATTAGCACAAAACACATCAAAGCCTCGCACCGCGGGGCTTTTTTATGCCCGTAAACACACTAAAAACAGTGCGCTAAGGGCCGCATTTATGTATAATTCGCGCTCTTTTTTCGCCTTGGCGTTGGTCGCGTCGCCCTGGCAATAATATTTGGAGCTACAAATGGCTATTACAATAAATGCAGTAACACGTACAGATTTAGGGAAGGGTGCGAGCCGCCGCCTACGTCTTACGGAACACATGCCAGCAATCGTTTACGGTTCAGGCGATCCTATCAGCTTAACTATCGATCAACGTCAGGTTCGTCCACACGTTGATAACGAAGCTTTCTATGCATCTATTGTTGATCTATTTATAGATGGCAAAAAGAAAGCAGAAAAAGTAATCGTACGTGATATCCAGCATCACCCATTCAAAGTTGATGTTTCACACATCGATTTTCAACGTGTAGACGCTAAAAAGCCAATGCACATGAATGTTCAATTGCATTTCATTGGTGAAGATGTAGCGCCAGGTGTTAAGCAGGAAGGTGGTTTAGTTAGTCACGTACTAAACGAAGTTGAAGTTATTTGTCTACCTAAAGACATTCCTGAATTCATCGAAGTTGATGTATCAGCAATGAACACAGGCGATGCTGTTCACCTAACTGACCTTGTAATGCCTAAGGGTGTTGAGCTTGCTGCATTGAGCCATGGTGATGAAAGCCATGACACAACTGTATTCTCAATTCATGTACCTAAGGTAGTAACGGATGAAGATGAAGACACATCTGCACCTGTAGCACCTGTAACACCAGACGCAACAGAAGAGTAAGCCCTTAGGCTTAAGGCAGTAATATGTCGGGTAAATCTGTATCTATCGATCTGATTGTCGGTTTAGGCAATCCGGGTTCGAAATATGAACAGACACGACATAATGCTGGCTTCTGGTTTGTCGAAGAAATTGCGCGCCTAAAGGGCGCGCATTTTCGTCCTGAAGCAAAATTTTCAGGTGAAGTTTGTAAGCTGGTACTGGAAGGCCGCGATGTGTGGTTACTCAAGCCCGATACCTTTATGAACCGCAGTGGTTTGTCAGTACATAAGCTGGCGTCATTTTATAAAATTCCCGTAGAAAATATTCTGGTTGCTCACGATGAGCTAGATTTAGAGCCAGGTACCGCACGCCTAAAAACCGCCGGTGGGCATGGTGGGCACAATGGACTGCGTGACATTATTGCGCAAATGGGAAAAGAGTTTCATCGTTTACGTATTGGTATTGGTCATCCGGGGCACCGTGATCAGGTATCAGACTACGTGCTGCATCGCGCATCACAAGATGAGCAAATCAGCATAGATAATTCAATAGACAGTGCATTATTAGTACTCTCCCTGCTCGCAGAAGGCAGCTGGGAAAAAGCCGTGCACCGTTTACACAGTAAATAGTATTCATCAACATAAGGTGTGCAGCAATGCACAATGTGTAGGTCGCTTTGATCGGCCTGCAGTAATAGATTATTGTAATAGGAAAAAGTCATGGGTTTTAAATGCGGCATCGTAGGGCTACCAAACGTAGGCAAATCGACACTGTTTAACGCACTTACAAAGGGCGAAATTCAAGCGGAAAATTACCCGTTTTGTACTATCGAACCCAATGTAGGCATGGTACCCATGCCAGACCCTCGTCTCGATAAGCTGGCAGAAATTGTAAAACCACAAAAAGTCATTCCTACCACCATGGAATTTGTAGACATTGCAGGCCTGGTGGCCGGTGCCTCCAAAGGTGAAGGCCTGGGCAATCAGTTTTTGGCAAACATCCGTGAAACCGATGCCATTGCACAGGTGGTGCGTTGTTTCGATAACGACGACATCATTCACGTAGCCGGCAAGGTAAGCCCGTTGGATGATATCGAAGTCATCAACACCGAGCTGGGTCTGGCGGATTTAGAATCAGTCGAAAAGGCCCTGTATAAAACCAGCAAGGTAGCCAAATCGGGCGACAAAGACGCCAAGGCAAGAACCGCGATACTGGAAAAACTAAAGGTACATTTAGATGCGGGCGGCATGGCTCGTACATTAGGCCTAAGTGACGATGAAAACTATATCGTTCGTGACCTGCACCTGCTTACGATTAAACCAACCATGTTTATTGCCAATGTAAATGAAGATGGTTTTGAAAATAATCCCTATCTCGATTTAGTAAAAGAAGAGGCCGAAAAAGAGGGCGCCGTCGTCGTTGCCGTATGCGCAGCCATAGAGGCCGAGCTGGTCGAGCTAGATGACGAAGAAAAGAAAGACTTCCTCGATGAAATGGGGCAGGACGAGCCGGGCTTAAACCGGGTTATTCGCACGGGTTACCAATTGCTCGGCCTGCAAACCTACTTCACTTGCGGTGTTAAAGAAGTCCGCGCATGGACAGTGGCCGTAGGTGCAACCGCACCCAGAGCCGCCGCCGCCATTCATACCGATTTCGAAAAAGGCTTTATTCGCGCCGAAACCATGGCCTATGATGATTTCATCCAGTACGGCGGTGAAAGCGGCGCCAAAGAGGCGGGTAAACTGCGGGTTGAAGGCAAAGAGTACATCGTAAAAGACGGCGATATTCTACACTTCCGCTTCAACGTCTAGTCGCAGCGTGTAGCTCACCTCTGTAACCCCGCGTGGCTGTGTTGAGAAATGATCATTTACATTTGTAAACTCACATTTCTCGCCTTGCCCTGCAGGCTTACAGAGGCAATCTACAAGCTGCTTGAGTAATTCTCGCTAATATTGAATTTTAGTGGGCAAATTAAGTACTTAAGCGGTAAGTGGTATTGACAAAAGGTCGGAAAACACGCAAAATTCGCGCCCTTAAAGCCAGTCACAAAGGCTTTGAAAGATAAGGCAACATAGCTCAGTTGGTTAGAGCACATCACTCATAATGATGGGGTCCCAGGTTCGAATCCCGGTGTTGCCACCATATTCCTTTATAAAACAGCCGCTTACATAAGCGGCTGTTTTATTTCTACTCTAAAATTTCTGTTTCGTCAAAATGATTGAGTCATTTATTTTTAATAAATCTACAGTCTAAAATACGCCTTAAATTGTTTAGTGTTGTAGTCATTTCTAAAATCCACTTATAAATTTCTTGTTACATGATTTTGTTGTTTTAGAGGCAAAATATTTTTGTCAAAAAAAGCCATGTGACAGAGTTGTGACGGATCTGTGACAATCTGTGTTTTGGATAGAATTTAGAGATCGCAAAATCAACTCAAATTGACTACTACACTATTTTTCTGAATATTCTATTTTGAGTTATTTTTTTGGAATTTACTCCAGAAAAACATTCCCAAAAGGATTAAAAAGAATGCGGTAAGTAGTTTTAATCCAAAGCTTAAGATGACTACCCATACAGAGTAAGATCCAATTTTTACGAAGGTTAATCCAAGAACTACCAATAATATAAATACCCAAATCATCTTTATTCCCTAGTTATAGTTAAAACACAGTATCTAGGGTGCGCCATCTTAACGACAGGTGATGTCGTCTTTTTCTATCAGTTAGAATTTTTCAATTATTAGATTTGATTGAAATTAAACAGTTAAAACGACATAACCTTTCGTTTTGATCATGAATACTTTACTCTTTGAAGATAAGGCTATGGAGAAACTATGAGTAAAGGGAACCATGACACGCTAGTTTACAGGCTGTCTCAAATGCTTGTAAAACTGAATCAAGGAGAAAAGCTCAGTCCACGTGACCTGGCTGATGAATTTGGGGTTAATCTTAGAACTGTACAGCGAGATCTAAATGTACGATTTGCCTACTTGCCACTTCAAAAAGTGAATGGTTACTATTCGCTTGATCCTTTGTATCTTGGGAAGCTATCAATTCGAGATATAGAGCGATTCGCTAGCCTTGCAGGTGTACAAAAGCTTTTCCCATCTCTGACGGATGACTTTCTCAGAGATATTTTTGATAGTAGTACGCAATCGGCTCTACTTGTTAAAGGTCATAATTATGAAAGCCTGGTAGGTAAAGAGCCGCTATTTCGTGAGTTAGAACAGTCGATTTTAAACAAACAGAAAATTAATTTTGATTATCAAAAGGGTGAGCTTACAAAACAATATGAGTTTGTTGAACCTTATAAATTAGTCAACAATAAAGGCATTTGGTACTTAGTCTGTCGTGATAGCGATAAATTGAAAACATTCAGCTTTTCTAAAATAAAAACATTACTGAGATTAGAGGTTTATTTTGAAGACGATCCATCAGTTGGTACCCTGCTTTCTGAAGATGATAGTGTCTGGATTGGAGAAGAAACAAAAGAGGTTGTACTGAAAGTATCCACGATCGTAGCAGACTATTTCAAGAGGCGTAAGCTCATCACAAATCAGGTGATTGAAAAAGAGCTCGAAGATGGAAGTTTAATTATTTCGACTAAGATCGCTAATCATAACCAGATTATTCCAATAATCCGTTACTGGATACCGCACCTTAGAATAATTAGTCCTGATGGATTACAGAAAGAGTTAGAGCAAGGTTTGAGTGGTTACCTAGGTTCTTCTCAGTAGGGTCTTTGATGTGTCTCTCATGATGTATTCATAGAAAATAACTGATAGGTTATTAAATTTATAGCACAAACTATCTTGTACTATTAAGATAAGCAGAAAGGAATTAATTATGAAGATTGAAGGCAGAAATCCCGAGTCTGGTGAAACTTATCAGACTAAAGATAATAACGTTGACAGTTCCTTTGTTGATTGGTCTTCTACCTTTGAAATGTCTGATTCAACAGTTAAAAAAATTATAGACAATTTAGAGCTTTCAGCTGACACAAAGTCATTAATTTACTCTTTCTCAAAAGCTACAATAAAAGCAGGTGAGTTTGTTATTAAAATAGGCAGAAAAATTATAGACTTTATCTGTAAGTTGTTCTCTGATTATCCTTCAGCATCATTTGGCATGATCTTTGGTGCTATCGCTGGTTTTCTTGTGGCGTCAATTCCAGTCTTAGGTGTGCTTGCATCTTTTATTACGCCAATATTAATGGCATTTGGTCTGGCTAAAGGATTGAATGAAGACTTAAAAGATAAGGCTTTGGCGAGAAGGATTGCTGAAATCAATGGTCAGTTCGCTCCTCTCCATGCATAAAGGAATGTTTTAATGACTAGTGCTGATTCTCGCCAATGGTTTGATGATATTGAGACAGTTATTATTGAGCCTTTGAAGTTTAAAGCAAAGCTAGCGATTGGCGAAGATGCTTACACGTCATTGAGAGTGAAAAATAAGGCTTTTGAAGCTTGGGATGCCTTTGGGGTAGGAGCTACAGCTGTAACGGCTGCTAAATCATCAGCTATTGCATCAACTTTCTTTGCGCCAAGTGGTTTGTTAGCAGCTATCGGTATTGGCACAGCAGTTACACCAATTGGTTGGGTGATTTCAGCTGGCGTAGTCTCGGCAGGTGCTTGGTTTGGCGTTAGTCGATACTTGAAGGATAAAACCAGTGACCGTGTTACGGTGATACCAGAGTTTATCAATACCCCTCTGGATATTCTTGGGCTTGCTCTATTTGACTTTATTGCACCTTTGGCTTTAAAACTTGCATATGTTGACGGGACAATTGATCAATTAGAGAAGGAAGTAATTAGTGATTATTTTGTTAATGAGTGGGGTTATGATTCAGTATTTGTAGAAAAAGGAATAACCTATACTGAAAAATATTTATCAGAGTTCTTGATTAAAGATGTTGCTAAAAATTTAGCTGAGTTTAAGAAAGCTAATCCTGACTGCAACTACTCCGCTATGTCTCAAGATATATTGCGATTTCTAAATGAGATTATGGAAGCAGACGGAAAAATTGATGAAAGAGAAGAGATGGCAATTAATTTAGTTGGAAGTATTTTTTCTGACGTAGGCAAAATTAATATCAGAAAAAATATTCAATCAGGAATTAATAAAATAACCAATACCGTTGGCAGTATTTTAGAAAAAGGTGATCAAGGTTCTAAAAAATAAAATGTTTCATAATTTTCAACGTGTTTCTTCAGCGCCTCCACAATCATGACATAAAGCGAATCATTGTTCGGGTATCTCAATAGTACATCTAGGTTGTACTTATATGATTCATACATATAGCTTTGCTTAGGAGGAGGGCAGACAATAAAGCCTGCTTCCCCTTCTACCAGCATTTCTGTACATATGAATGCTTTTCTCCATTCGCCTTTTTCAGCTGCTTCTCTAAATGTATCATCAATGCTAACGGGCATTTTTCATTCCTTTCAAGATTGTGTGTCCGTCGCCAAAGTCCAGCTCTAACTGCTGTGGCGCATTGGGCTCGTATGCCTCATCATTTGCAGCGAACGAAGTGATGATACGTGATTGAAGAACCTGGAGACGCTCCTTACGTTTATTGGTCCAGCGTCCGAGTACCATAAGGCCATCCCTTTCTTTGTATTCGAGCATAGGGTACTCAGCATCATCCCAATGATATGCATCAATGAGTTTGCCCTGTGTTATCAGGCGAAGATTCCAGTAACTCACGCCATTACCGGTAAAGCATTGCTGACATTGATAAACGTCTGCAGTAAAGCGAACAAAAGTATGTGGTTTAAAGATATTTAACATGATGGTTCCTCCATGTTGTTTAAACGATCATTAAGGTGGTTGTGCAGTGCTTTGGTGAGTGACTCAAGTGGTCTATTCATAGAACCAATTTCTTCACGACTGTAATGAGCCAGTAACCAAGTGATGATTGCTTCATGATTCGAACATTCATTTCCATTGCCAAGCACGCTTACAAGTGACATGTCAGAATTGATATGGAGATTGAACATCAGTCCACTTGCTAAATTGCTAATTGAAGCACCAACTTTAGTAATTACAGCAGCAGATTTTTTGTTGGTAACTGGAAAAGGAATTACATTTTTATTCATCATCTCCTCCTTCATTAGAACCAACAAGATTCTCGAATGCAGAGCCATCTCTTCTCGTTAAGTTGGGAACAAAACGGCTATAAACTTTGAACAACATTTGGGTATCTACATGCCCCAACTGGCGTGCAACCCACTCAGGGTTTTCACCCGCTGCTATTAATAGTGTTGCAGCAGTGTGTCGTGTTTCATACAGGCGTCTACGTTTAAGCCCAAGTAAGTCCAGCATGGGATACCAGACACGATTACACACATTTCGATTATCAAGGGCTTTACCGAGACGATTACAAAACACATAGTCCTGTTTACCTGTAGCTTCATGCTGTGATTTAAGTGCCTGATAAAGAGGAGAAGTCATGTCGATAACACGGTATGAGCCATCATTTTTGGTGTATTCCACCAGTCCTTGAACGATGGTTTCCCTTACAAGAATTTGTCGTCGTTCAAAGTCCACATGTTCCCAACGCAGTCCGGTCACCTCACCAGATCGCATACCGCTATAAAAACGGACCTTAAAGTAATTACGAAAATCAGACCGTACATGCTGTAAGAAGAGGTTTACCTCATCTAGCGAAAGAGGATGGATATCTGTTTTTCGTTCTTTAAGTAATTTCACTCCGATGAAAGGACTGGTAAAATTAAAACGGTCAGCGGCCTCACTCATCATCAGTCTAAAAATCTTTAAGATTTTATTCACAGTGGTGGCGGTTCTTGATTTACCAGTTTTGGGGCAGGCTTTGGCGAGTATGGCCCGAAACTGTAAAATATCTGCTTTGGTGATGCTGCTGACTACCTTTTCACCAAATTCTGGTAGAACGTGGCCGTTTAGAATTGACGTCACACTATTCACATAGCTAGCACGCCAGGTCGGTAACATTTCATCAAACCACTGTTTTTTAAATTCCTTTACAGTGGGTAATCCCTGATTAGAGTGCAGTGACGCGATATGCTGAGCGCGCTGGGCAAATTTCTGAACCATAGGGCTTTGTGGGAAGAAATCAGCGTAATTGAATTGCCCTAAAGTAATTGATGCATCAATCTTCTTTGCAACTGTTTCCAGCTTTTCACGGTTCTCTCTGGTATCTGGGAGTGCAGTCTGTTCTCTGCAGCGTTTACCCTGATAGTTAAAATCAAACAGCAAATTGCCGGTTTCTTTTCTGGCGCGTACTTTAACCATGGCAAACACCTCCACCAGCCATAGGGATGGCAAAGTCGTCAGAGATACTAGTCATCGCCATATCTTTTTCAATATTCTCCCAAATGTACAAGGTCTTACGACCTCCAAATGGTTTGATGTAATGACGCCCTTCAAACAGCACGCTGTCTTTCAGGCGAGTACGAATGGTGCGAGCGTTATATTTAATTCGCTCAGCTAGTTCCTGGGTTGTTAGGTATGTAAGGTTCATATGTTTCCTCCTAAAAATTATGGTAACTATTTGCAGGAATGCCCTGCTGATTTACATTATGCCCTGCAGTAGGGCGTTAAGTCAAGAAAAATATCCTGCTGCAGGGCATATGTGTGGTAAGCTGCATCTGGATAAGGGGGGAGATAGAAAATGATACGCTGTAATTTGTCCCGAATACTGGGCGAAAAAAAGCTGAAAATAGCTGATGTAGCTAATGAAACGTCTTTACATCGTAATACTCTTACTGCCTTGTACAAAGAAACTGCGCAGCGAATTGAGCTGAGCACAGTAGATGAATTATGCGAGTTTCTAAATTGCTCAGTTGGTGAATTGTTCGAGCGTGTAGAGGGAGATTAGAAATAATGCCATATAAAGATGGTCGATATTACGATTGGGAAGGCAATGAGATCTCAAATCCCAATGAGATCTGCACTGATACAGAAGAGATTAATAAACGACGTGAAATAGACAGTCGTGACCCATTGGTTCAGAAAGCCGCTGAGGTACTTCAAGGCCTGGGAAAACAGGTTCGGGAACAAAGAGCGTTAAAAAGAAATGGTTTAATAAAGAATAAAGATTAATAGCGACATGATTTGTCGTTGAATTGCACTAGTCTATTCGTGGGTAATTGTAACTAGTGACAGAATAGAGTTTTATATAAATTACAGGATATAGCGTGAATAATAATGAAGTGACAGGAAGTTGCACAAGGAATGAATAATAAAAAATGAGTAATTTAGGGCTGGGTCATTTAAAACAACGTTTGCGTGATTTCGCAGAAGCGCGCGATTGGGAGCAGTTTCATTCGCCTAAAAATCTGGCCATGGCGCTCAGCGTTGAAATAGCAGAAATCGTTGAGCATTTTCAATGGCTCACAGAAGATCAAAGTAAAAACCTCCCCAAACATAAGCTGACTGAAGTTGAAACAGAACGGGCTGATATATTCATCTATTTAATGCGTCTGATGCATAAGCTTGATATTGGTCTACTTAAAACATCATTAAAAATAAGAAGGGTTAAATGAACCACGCATCACACAACAAGTTAGTATCTTTTATTTGGTCAATCGCCGACGACTGCCTGCGAGATGTCTTCGTTCGCGGCAAATATCGCGATGTGATTTTACCTTTCGTTGTATTGCGCCGATTAGATACTTTGTTGGAGCCAACTAAAGTCAAAGTGCTTGAAGAAGTTGAGTTCCAAAAAAAGGAAATGAATAGCACTGAGCTTGAAGATTACCCACTTACACAAGCATCGGGCTATGTGTTTTATAACACTAGCAAGTGGACGCTCAAACAGGTTCACGATACCGCTACCAACAATCAGCAAATCCTTCTGGCTAATGTGGAAGAGTATCTGAATGGTTTCAGTCACAATGTTAAAGAGATCGTTGTAAAGTTTAGGCTATTAGAGATCGTCAGGCATTTGGCAAGCAAAGATGTGCTGCTGGATGTACTGGAAAAATTTACCTCGCCCTATATCAATCTCACACCATTTCCCAAAGAAGACCCGGATGGCAACAAACTCCCCGAGCTGTCCAACCTCGGCATGGGTTATGTGTTTGAAGAGCTGATCCGCAAGTTCAACGAAGAAAACAACGAAGAAGCCGGGGAGCACTTTACTCCCCGTGAAGTCATAGAGTTAATGACGCACATCGTGTTTGATCCGGTTAAAGACAAACTTCCACCAGTGATGACCATCTACGACCCCGCCTGTGGTTCCGGTGGCATGCTCACCGAATCGCAAAACTTTATAAAAGATGAAGACGGTGCGATTAAAGCCAAAGGCGACGTGTACCTCTACGGCAAAGAGATTAACGACGAAACCTACGCCATCTGTAAATCCGATATGATGATTAAGGGCAACGACCCGGCCAATATCCGCTGCGGATCCACCCTCTCTACCGATGAATTCTCCGGCACCCGTTTTGATTTCATGCTCTCCAATCCGCCTTATGGCAAAAGCTGGGCCAGTGAGCAGAAGAACATCAAAGACGGCAAAGACGTCATCGACCCGCGCTTTAAAGTAGAGCTCACCGATTACTGGGGTAAAAAAGATACCGTCGATGCTACCCCGCGCTCCAGCGATGGTCAGTTACTGTTCCTGATGGAAATGGTTAACAAAATGAAAGCGCAGGGCAAAACAGCGCCGCTGGGTAGTCGCATTGCATCTGTTCATAACGGCTCCAGCTTGTTTACCGGCGATGCCGGTGGCGGTGAAAGCAATATCCGCCGCTATATCATTGAAAACGATCTGCTGGAAGCCATTATCCAGTTGCCCAATAACATGTTCTATAACACCGGCATCACCACCTATATCTGGCTGTTAAGCAATAACAAGCCTGAACCGCGTAAAGGCAAAGTACAGCTCATTGATGCCAGCCAGCTCTATCGCAAGCTGCGGAAAAACCTGGGTGATAAAAACTGCGAATTCGCGCCGGAACATATTAAAGAGATTGCCATAACCTACCTGGACTTCAAAGCGGTTGCCCGCAAGGTGGAGGAAGAAGGTAAAATTGCCGCGCAACTGTTTGATAACAGTGATTTCGGTTACTACAAGGTCAATATTGAACGGCCCGATCGTCGCAAAGCGCAATTTACCGAAGAACGCATTGCTACATTACGCTTTGATAAAAGCCTGCGCGAGGCTATGGAATGGGTCTATCTGCAATACGATGATGCAGTTTATGAAAAAGGTAAACTGAAAGAACACCATAAAGAAATACTGAAGGGTCTGGAAGATAACGAGCTAGAGCTAAACAGCAAGGCCCAGAAGAAACTTCTGGATATTAAAGTGTGGGAGAAACATCTAAATCTGGTGCAAGTCGCTACCAGTTTAATGCAGGCCCTGGGCAACAAAGTATCCAGTGATTTTAATGTGTTTAAGGCGCAAGTGGATGAAGTCCTGAAAGAACAAAAAATCAAACTTAGCGCCAGCGACAAGAATGCCATCTTAAATACCGTCAGTTGGTACGACGTAACAGCAGAAAAGGTCATTAAGAAAACCGAAAAACTCAGCGGCGATAAGCTCACAGCACTACTGGATCGCCTCGGTTGTAAAGAAAGCGAACTGGCCGATTTTGGATACTACGCGGCTGATATAGCAGTGGGTAAAACAGGGGGCAAAAAAGGCGAATACATCACCTATGAGCACAGCTCGGATCTGCGCGATAGCGAAAGCGTCCCGCTAAAAGATCAAATCCACCGTTACTTTTTGGCCGAAGTAAAACCACATGTCGAAGAAGCCTGGATCAATATGGAATCCACTAAAATCGGCTATGAAATCGGCTTTAACAAATACTTCTACCAGCACAAACCGCTGCGCAGTATGGAAGCGGTGGCCAAAGACATTATCGAGCTGGAGCAACAGGCCGAAGGGCTCATTGCTGAGATATTAGGTGTGGAAGTTGAAGAGGTGCAGGGATAAGCCATGGTTACATTAGCAGCAATGCCTAAATATGAGTCGTATAAAGATTCTGGTGTGGATTGGTTAGGAGATATCCCCGAGAAATGGAATATTCTTCCAGGGATGACAGTTTTTTCTGAAAACAAACGTGATAACAAAGGAATGAAGGAAGATCAGGTCCTTTCTCTTAGTTATGGAAATATTATTGTAAAGCCACCGGAGAAACTTGTAGGCCTTGTGCCTGAATCATTTGAAACATATCAGCTGGTTGAACCAGGAGATATAATAATTCGATGTACCGATTTGCAGAATGATAAAACTAGTCTCCGAACAGGGTTGGCCAAAGATAAAGGGATTATCACTAGCGCGTATATAAATCTGAAAGTCAAAAATAATCACAACTCAAAATATTGGCACTATTATTTGCATTCTCTTGATGCGACAAAAGTAATTTATAAGTTCGGTAGTGGTTTAAGACAAAATCTTAGTTTTCTTGATTTTAAAAGATTGCCAATCTTTGATATTGAGCCAAAAGAACAAGCCGCCATCGCCAATTTCCTTGATCGCAAAACCCTGCAAATTGATCAAGCTATCGCCATTAAAGAAAAACAAATCGCCTTGCTCAAAGAGCGCAAACAAATCTTGATTCAAAATGTCGTCACCCAAGGGTTAGACCCTAATGTGCCGATGAGAGACTCAGGCGTCGAGTGGATAGGGCAAATCCCAGAACATTGGGGGATTACAATAGCAAAACATATTTTAAGGAAATTAGAGCGACCAAGAAAGCAAAATGGAAATACAGTTATTTGTTCAAATCATGGGTGTTCAAAATTGCTAGGAGATGTTTCTCAGGGCTTAGTTTCGATAACGCAACATGACTATCAAGGAGTAAATGAAGGCGATTTACTTGTTCATGGTATGGATGCTTGGCATGGTGCAATTGCAATATCTAAACACACAGGTGACTGCACATCTGTAGTTCATGTGTGTGATAGTAAACATAATAAAAGCTATATTGCATATTTTCTGAAAATGTTAGCAATTATGAATGTTTATAAAGTAATCTCAGATGGAGTCAGACAAAATACCAGTGATTTTAGAAGTTGGAAAAAATTTGGTGATATTCAACTTCTTTTACCACTTAAAGAAGAACAAAACGCCATTGTGGATTTTTTAGACGAACAAATCCGAAAATCCAACAAAGCGGTAGCGCTGGCGCAGAAACAAATTGTCAAACTAAAAGAATACAAATCATCACTCATCAACAGCGCCGTAACCGGCAAAATCAAGGTGGCCTAGGGGGAGTTATGGTTAGCCAAACCAATGAACAAGCGCTGGAAGCCGCTATCGAAAAATTCCTCACCGGTACATGTCTGGAGGAATTGAAGGAAGTTAAAGATGGTGATGTGCCGTTTAGTCAAAGCCACGGCTACCAAATCGGCTACCCGCAAGACTTTAAAGCGCAATACGCGATTGACGATAAATTCTTCTGGCAATTTCTGCAAAACACTCAGGCAGACGAGTTAGAAAAACTGCAAAAGAGCGGCGCTGATTGGCAGCGCAAAGTGTTAGAGCGTTATGATCGCATGGCCAAAAAATATGGCCTGCTGCACTTATTGAAAAAAGGCCTGGATATAGACGATGCTCATTTACATTTAATGTATCCGGCACCATTGGCCAGCAGCTCTGAAAAGGTCAAACAAAACTTTGCTGAGAATATCTTCTCCAGCACTCGACAGGTTCGGTATTCGTTAGCGAACACCCTGGAAGAAATCGACATGGTGCTGTTTATCAACGGCCTGCCATTCTCCACGCTGGAATTGAAAAACCCGTGGACAGGTCAAACAGCTCGTTACCATGGCCAAAAGCAGTACCGCAATGATCGCGACACCAGCCAAACCTTGTTGCAGTTTGGCCGTTGCCTGGTGCATATGGCGGTGGATACCGAAGAAGTGTATATGACCACCAAGCTGGCCGGTAAGAGCACTTTCTTTTTGCCCTTTAATAAAGGTCATAACTTTGGTGCGGGTAATCCCCCTAATCCAGCAGGGCATAAGTCTGCCTATTTGTGGCAAGAAGTGTTTAGTAAAGAGAGTGTCGCCAATATCATACAGCACTTTGTGCGACTGGATGGCAGCAGTAAACAACCACTCAACAAGCGCACCTTGTTCTTTCCTCGTTACCACCAGTTAGATGTGGTACGTAAACTCATTGCCCATGTTGGCGAGCAGGGTGTAGGTCAAACCTATTTAATTCATCATTCTGCAGGTTCCGGTAAATCGAACTCCATTACCTGGGCGGCGTATCAGTTAATTGAAAGTTATCCGCTTAATACCGGTGTGCCCGGTGCAAAAGGTATTGATCAACCTTTATTTGATTCAGTGATTGTGGTTACCGATAGACGTTTGCTGGATAAACAGTTGCGGGACAATATTAAAGATTTTTCCGAAGTTAAAAATATTGTCGCACCTGCCTTTAAATCGTCTGAATTAAAAGTTGCCTTAGAACAGGGCAAAAAAATTATTATTACCACTATCCAGAAATTTCCTTTCATTATTGATGGTATCGCGGATTTAAGTGGTAAGCGTTTTGCTGTAATCATTGATGAAGCACACAGCTCACAAAGTGGTTCGGCCCACGACAATATGAACCGTGCCATGGGTAAGGCAGAGGTAAATGAAGATGAGATGGATGCACAGGATAAAATCCTGCATGCCATGGCTTCACGCAAGATGCGTGGAAATGCCTCTTATTTTGCGTTTACGGCCACACCTAAAAATACCACCTTAGAAAAGTTTGGTAACCAACAACCTGATGGTAGCTTTAAACCGTTTCACCTCTATTCAATGAAGCAGGCCATTGAGGAAGGTTTTATTCTAGATGTGCTGGCAAACTACACCACCTATAAAAGCTATTATGAAATTCAGAAATCGATAAAAGATAACCCACTATTTGATGTTAACAAGGCTCAGAAAAAACTGCGGGCTTATGTTGAACGTCATCCGTCAACGATTAATACAAAAGCTGAGATTATGCTGGATCATTTCATCAGTAATGTGGTTAACAGCAAAAAGTTGAGGGGGCAAGCAAGAGGTCTTGTAGTTACACAGGATATTGAAGTTGCTATTCGTTATTACCAGGCAATTGATAATATTTTAAAGGACAGGGGGTATCCATTTCATGCCTTAGTTGCTTTTTCTGGAGAGAAAATCGTTGATGGCATCAAATATACAGAAGCCGATATAAATGGCTTTGGTGAAAAAGATACCGCTGCGATGTTTGATAAAAACTTTGTGGGCGACAAAGTTCCAAAAGGACATAATCAGGACAAATATCGATTGTTAGTGGTAGCAAACAAATACCTGACCGGTTTTGATCAACCAAAATTATCTGCAATGTATGTTGATAAAAAACTTCAACATGTATTAGCTGTGCAAGCATTATCACGTTTGAATCGATCAGCACCTAAATTAGGTAAAAAGACTGAAGATTTGTTTGTTTTAGACTTTTATAATGCTGTAGATGATATTAAGGCTGCATTTGATCCATTTTACACAGCGACCAGCCTTTCTGAACCTACTGATGTTAATGTGTTGCACGAACTCAAAGAGGCGCTGGACGAACCTGGCGTATATGAATGGCGTGAAGTCGAACAGTTTGTTGCGTTATATTTTGATAATGCTGATGCGCAACAATTAAGCCCGATTATTGATGAGGCTGCCAATCGCTTTAATCATGAGTTGGAGCTTAATGATGTCGAAAAGATTGATTACAAGATAAAAGCTAAACAGTTTGTAAAAATCTACGGCCAGATGGCGGCTATTATGCCGTTTGAAGTAGTGGTTTGGGAAAAACTTTTCTGGTTTTTAAAATTTCTGATTCCTAAGTTAAAAATTACAGACCCTGATAAAGATTTGATGGACGAGTTGTTGGATAAAGTAGATTTATCAACTTATGGTTTAGAGCGCGTAAAACTTAATTATGGTGTTGGGCTGGATGACAGTGAAACGGAACTTGATCCACAAAACCCAAATCCACGAGGCGGACACGGTGGCGATACGGAAGAAGATGTTTTAGATGAGATAATACGAACATTTAATGAACGCTGGTTTCAGGATTGGAGTGCAACACCTGAGGAGCAACGCATTAAATTAATTAATATTGCGGAAAATATTAAGTCACATCCTGATTTCTCAGAAAAATATAAAAATAATCCTGATACTACAAATCGTGAAATAGCATTCGGAAAAATATTCGAAGAGGTTATGCTAAAAAACCGACAAACTGAGTTGGAGTTATATAAATTGTTGGCAGGTGATGATGCGTTTAAGTCGGCTATGCAACAGAGTTTAAAGAGAGTAGTAGGAATGTAAACAGGTTTTTATTAAACCAAAACAATTAAGAACGTTAGCAGAGTTCTGCATAATGCTTCTTAAGGCTAAATGACTGTGGGATATTATAAATGGAAACAACAGAATATAACTTGATACAACTTGTACCGGAGTTCAGCAGGATCTGGAGAGGGGATGTTACTTCGGCAGAAGGTTTAAGCGCAGTGTTTGTATTTGTATTGCTTTTACTGGTTTTGTTATTTTCATTATGGTCTCTATGGAATTTTAAGCGAGCTCGACAGAGCATAAATTTTTATAGGGATTTGCTAAAAGATTTACCTGCGGATGATCTTTTAAATAAGCGACGAGATATATCAAATAAAGCTATGGCTTCTAAATATTATGGAAATCTATGGCGTGAGTTTGATGAGTCTCTGGTTCATCTTCCTCAAAAACAGCGATTATGCAACACTCTGGATGCAGAGCATTTTTTTAATACACACTCTTTAGCGCGAGGTTTGACTGAAAATAGATTGTTAGCTGCTGTCCCTGGGTTTCTTACAGCTGTAGGTGTTATAGGTACTTTTGCAGGTTTGCAGATGGGTTTATCTGCATTGTCTGAAAATATGGGAGAAACGCCAGAGATAAGTCAGTTGACTGTTGGTATATTTGGCATGATTGGTGGCGCATCAATAGCATTTATGACATCGGTGTGGGGCGTGTTTACCAGTGTTATATTCAATTTATTTGAGAAGGCATTGGAAAGAAATATTCGTGGTGCTATTTCATCATTTCAGAATAAAGTTGATTATCTCTACCCTAGAATTACAGCTGAGCAGTGTCTAACAAATATTGAAGAGTTCAGTCGTCAAAGTACAGAAAAGCTAGCAGAGCTGGATGAGAAGATAGGTCATCGCATGCAGGAGGCTATGCGCGAAGCATCTAATGCCATACGTGATGGTATGGAACAGAGTTTAACTACAATACTGTCTCCTGCAATTGAAAAGCTGGTAGATAATGCTCATTCGGGTTCAGAAAAAGCACTAAATAATATGTTGGATCGATTTTTGGATGGTATGGGTGATGCAGGTAATTCACAAAAAATTATGATGGAGAGTGTCGCTAAAGATGTTAAGTCTGCATCTGATTCTATGTCTGGCGGTATGAATCAATTTGTTACGCAGTTGCAAACTCAGTTCGAACAAATCACAACTAAACAATCAGAAACTTTAACTAATGTTCAACATGTTTTAACAAGCCAATTAGAAGAACAACAGGGTAGAGAAATAGCTCGACAGAGAATTTTGCATGATCAATTGCAAGGCTTTAAGGGTGCGCAAGAGCAATTAAACGAGGGGATTGGTTCTGTATTGGATTCGCAAAAGCAACAGCATGTTGAGCTAACTACTGGGCTTGAATCTTTATTAAGCCGTTTCTCAGAGCTCACCAATACTCACCTCCAAGCTTCAGAGTCAATGCAACAGGTCTCAATGGACATGAAGGCTTCTTCAAATCAATTAGGGTTGCTGTCTGGTAATATTAAGACGGCTGCTGATTCATTAGGTGAAGGTGTTACTGATTCTGTTAAGCAGCTCAATCAGGTGACTGAACACCATGGATTAATGTTAAAGTCATTACAAGATATAGCACAACAGATACAGGAAGTTAACTCTAGCATTAATAGTACAGCGTCTACTATGGATTCTGCGGCGGATAAAGCTGAACGAGGATTAACTGCAGTAGATAAGCATTTTGATCAGTTAGGTCAGTCATTAGATCTTCACCTTCAAAAAATACAGAAAAATTTGGCTGATTTATTGTCTGATTATTCTGATCGTGTTAAGGCTCAAACAACAGATCGTATGAATACATGGACAGAACAAACGAATTCATATGCAACCAAAATGGTAGATGTGGTTAGAGTAATTAATGATGTAGTTGATGAAATTGATGGAAAATTACATGTGAGACGAGCAGGTGAAATTGCATGAGGTCGCATGGCTCTAGGCATGGAAATCACCAGGTTGATGAGGAGAATCCATACTGGATATCATTCTCAGATATTATGGCTGGTTTGTTGGTTATATTCGTTCTCGCAGCTGTCGCATTAATTATTGAATTAACACAAAAAAGAGAAGAATGGGATGATGCGATTCAGGAAATAGCTAAGGCAGAACAAGTACGTAAAAATTTACTCAGGGAAATAGAGCTAGAGCTTAATGCAAAGAATATACCCATCAAAATTAGTGATAATGAAACCGTTTTACGTATACCAGAAGATGTTTTGACTTTTAAACAGGGCCGTTTTGATATACCAAAAGATAGAGAACATCAGAATGTGGCGCTAGAAATTGGACGAGTATTGTATTCATCTATTACCAAGGATGAACGGTGGAGATATCTGGATACGATCTTTGTCGAAGGTCATACCGACAAAGTCCCGTATAGGAATAAGGACATAAAGGGGAACTGGGGTCTATCAACTTTTAGAGCGATATCCATATGGAATTTTTGGAATGAAACAATGGATAAAGGTGTACGCCTGGAAGATTTGAATAATCATATGAATAAAAAGTTATTTTCGGTAAGTGGATATGCTGAAACTAGGCCAGATCCTGAGACCATGAGTGATCCTTATAGTGAAATTTCTTTGAGAAAAAATAGACGAATTGATATTCGATTCACAGTTAGGCGACCTGCATTGGAAGATTATCAGGCCATAAAATCAGCACTTAAATGAAAAATAAATTACCAGAATTACTATTTGATTTGCCTGAATGGACTGATCAGAGTTTTAAAGCAATTCATCATGCAGAAAAAGAAATATCTAAAATTACCAATAAAATAGGGAAGGGATCATTACGCTCATTAGAAGTAAAAAATAATTTTATAAACATTATTCGGCAGGGCAAAGGGAATTCAATTCATAATTATATTAATGATAATGTTGATGTTCGTGTGTTTACTGATTTGCTTGCAAATTCTAGTGAGTTTTACAAATCGATTAAAATAAATAGTGAGTTATTGAATCGTTTTTTAAAAATTCGAGAGCCGATGTCGCGTTTATCATTAACGCAATTGATTCGTGTCTTTATTGTACATTTTGATTTAGTAGCTAAAGCTGATCAATTAAAGGAGTGGTCAGCATTTATTCAGTTGCAGCTGTCTAGGATCGATATACGAAAAGGTTCAAGTGTACTTAAAACGTATGCTAAGAATATGCAATTGATATTTGACCCATATGGCCCCTCGAATATTGTGAAGCTGGCAAAGCAAAAAGATATGGATATAGATGTGGTCTTGAAAAGCTTGGCGATGGATGGGTTTGGGAAGTCCAGGTTTATTTCTAGATGTCAATATGAATACTATTTAGAAACATTAAAAAAATTAAAACCGGGCGAGGTTCATTCTGTGCTTACAGAAGTTTGTAAACCGGATGTTTATGATGCACCCCATACGGATGAAAGAAGTCTTGGTCATTTAATATTAGAAATATTAATTGATAAATCTGAAAATGAAGTACTAAGTCAGGCTTGGCAAGATACTATTTTGACAATAGCAGGTGATCCAAGAATTCCTAAATCACATTCTCGTTATGAAAAATGGTGGCGAATTCTAGGAGAAAGGCGCGTCGCGCTTATGCGCGGCTGGCTGAGCAAATTTGATTTAAGTCTGTTTTTAAAAATACTTGAACAAAGTGCTAAAGATGCAAATAAATCTGATATGGAGCGAATGTTTAAATCTAGAAAGATATTTATGGAAGGGCTGGAGTCTCAAGGTTTAATTGTTGAATCGCGTCTTTTTTTAAGTGGTTATGCTGAACATTATTTGAGACGAAATTATAGCAAAGATCAATTGCCAAATTATGCGCATGTTTCATCTCAGGATACATCTATGATTTATCTTAGAATTTCTGGAAATGTGCATATGATTGAAGGAAGCCATAGTTTTACTTTAAAACTGATAGATAAATTACCAGTTAGAAGTCGTGTTAATGATTATTCACTGAAGTCTGTAAGTAACAATGCTTTTAGAACTCAAATAGGTGATTATTATCGTCGTGAATATAATGGAAGTGATGGCCTTGTTGAGTTAAGGCATGATCAACATCTTAACTGGCAATATAATGCAATTAAATTTTTAAAGAGAAAGGGCATCAAAGTTGAAATAGCCAAAATGATTGAACGAAGTCAATATCGTTTATTTAAACAAAAATTTGGAGTTTTCTAATGGCTGGTATTAAAGAGTTGATAAAGAAACTGGTCAATAATTCAGATAAAAATTATATTTCATGGCATATCGATCCCTACGAGGGAGTTGATTTTATTTTAGATAGGGATGCTATAAAACAACCAGAACATATTGCAATTGAGAATCCTTATTTTGGCTTACAGTATGCCTATCTTAAGGGGCTTAATGAACAAGGGTTTGCTGTGCGTAATTCGAATGGTTTTACAGTAAATTCTGAGTTTATTCCTATTCAGGATGATGATTTTTTTGAATTGTATAAGTTGCCACAAAAATATAACGGAAAGTATAAGGCTAGATTTGAAGGAAACACAGCTAAGTCTACATTTAGCGTCTCAGTTACTTTGATATTAGATGACGGTAGTGAATTGTATAACTACAGTCTGGAGGGGCCTTTTCTAAAATTAGCAGAGGGTGAATACTGTCGTGTAAGTTCAGCTGAGTGGCAAGCATTAAATGCTGTTAATAATCACAATGATCTTGCATCAAAAGATCGAGGTGAATATGAAAATAACTGGTTGATTTTTCAGCTCCAAATTGCAAAAAAATCAGGGATGATAATAGATCTTGCGCACTTTAATAAACTGGAGTTATTACACCCTGAAAATGTAGGTGTTGCTATTGATACTCAACCTAATGGCGATATTTTACTTACGCCAGCATTTGGCAGTGGATTAGATATCCAGGATATTAGAAATCGATTAGGGCAAGTAGGCAATGATCAAGAACACTGTATTTTACGAGTTAAAGATAAATTTGTACTTCTAGATAAGGAACGATTAGAAGCGACAAACGAAATACTTACGAATACTAGGATACCTAAAGAGCAGGTTGCAACATTTTTGAAGACTCCTACGGCCTATTTGAATTCTGCTTTAATTGACCTTGATACTGGGTTTTCGTTGAGAGTTCATGGTGCAGAGAAATTCACTCATAGATATTTTGGTGATATAGAAAAGTCAGGAATAGATTGGTTTGCATCCGAGCAACCTATTATTAGATCTATCTCACACATTACCCCTTTAATAGATTCTGAAATTATTTTAGATGAGGTTCGGACTAAAATAGATGATGCAAAGGATAATGGGGCTGATTCATTCGAATATGAAGGCGGTATTTATGATATTTCTGATGAAAAAGAAATTTATAACGTATTTGAAAATATAAAAAATAATATTCATTCTAAAAATGAAAATGAAAATGAAAATGAAAATGAAAATGAAAATGATGATTTGGTTAATGAAATACTAGATAAGGCTGTTGTTGCAGTTGATAGTAATGATGAGAATGAGGATTTTGTAAGAAAATTAGATCTATCTAATTTTAATCCAAATCAGGAAACTTTTAGTTTAGAAAACTTAAAGCGTACACCGTTCGAACATCAGCTAGATGGTATAAATTGGTTGTTGGCTCATATGTCTAATGCTAAAAATAAAAATGATGGTGCTGGTGCTTTACTTGCTGATGATATGGGGTTGGGTAAAACTTTTATGACTCTTGTGTCGATAGAAGAGATGTATCGTAGATGTAAGAAGGATAACAAAAAACAAAAGCCAGTAATGATTGTCGCGCCGTTAAGCCTGATTGAAAACTGGCAGTCAGAAGTAGATGAAGCATTTTACAAGTCACCATTTAAAGATATTGTTGTATTGCAGTCTGGTTCTGATTTAAAAAAATATAGAATAAAAGGGGCGGCACGCGAGACAAAACAAAATTTTCATCAAGATGATCTGATATCTTCCCAAGATCAAATTCGTTACTCATTAAAAGTAGGGAGTGTGTATGGAGTAGATAGACTTGATATTGAAGGGCGTATGGTACTCACTACCTATCAAACCCTGAGAGATTATCAATTTTCATTGAGTCGTGTTGATTGGGGTGTTGTAGTTTTTGATGAGTCGCAAAATCTGAAAAATCCTAATACTCTTGCAACAAGAGCTGCTATGGGATTAAAAGCTGATTTTAAATTGTTAGCGACAGGTACGCCTGTTGAAAACTCTTTAAAAGACTTCTGGTGCTTATTTGATATAGCTGTTCCCGGATTATTAGGTTCATGGCAATCATTTAGATCTACTTATATTTCACCAATTACTTCTGCAAGTGTAGAAGAACAAAAAGATATAAAAATAAAATTAGGTAAAGAATTAAGAGAAAGAGTAGGTAAATTCATGCTCAGGCGAACTAAAGAAGGAGAACTCAAAGGTCTCCCTAAGAAAACTATATATTATGGTAATAAAGGTTTCGGAGAGGGTGAGTATATACCTGTATTATCTAAAGAAATGTCTGGTCAGCAGTTAAATAAATACGATGAAATAATAGATTCTGTTAGAAATAGTACTGCAGAGGATAAGCGTGGTTTGATATTGCCCAGTCTAATGCATTTGAAAATGGCTTGCATCCATCCCGATATAAAATCATGCCTCACATCTGATATTACAATTTCAAAGCTAAAGGATCAAGAAAATATATCAGTAAAGATTAATGCATTAATTAAAATTCTAGATGACATAAAGTCAAGAAATGAAAAAGTTATAATTTTTGCGACAACGAAAACCGTACAAGCCTATTTAAGCACGTTAGTAGGTGCGCTTTATAAAATACCTATAGATATCATTAACGGTGAAACTAAAGCGGTGGCTAGCACAAATGACAAAATGACAAGGAAGAAAATTATTGATGATTTTCAAGATAAAGCAGGCTTCGGCGTTATTGTTATGTCTCCAGTGGCAGCAGGAGTTGGTTTGACTATTGTAGGTGCAAACAATGTAATACATCTTGAGAGGCATTGGAATCCTGCAAAGGAAGCGCAAGCAACAGATCGTGTTTATCGTATAGGCCAAAATAAGAATGTGAATGTTTATATCCCGATGGCATTACATCCTGTTCTTCAGTCGTTTGATGTTCAGATTAACAATCTATTGGCTAATAAAATAGATTTAAGTGAAGCAGTCGTGGCAAACGTCACGGTTGGTGTAGATGACCTTATTGATTGTTTCGGTTGAATTTTAATTAAATAAAAATCTATATTTTCAGTAGTATAAATATAACCGTATATATGGGTGAAATAACTGATGTTACTGGATAGATACTTAACGGATTATGATGATAGTCTGACAGGTGAGTCGTATATTGATCCTATGGGGACACTGGTTATTTGGTCAGCATATGGGCAGAAGATATTTCAGAATCGAGTAAACTCTATTTCTAACGATGTGCGTAACTATACGTTAAATTTATTTAATCATTATCTAATTAGACGAGTAATTGATGATGAAAGAATTCAACTAAGTCGTAATCTGCAGAACGAATATGGTGGTAAAAACACACTGTATTTTAAATATGCCTGTCTACTGCATTTGGAAAACTTGTTTGTATTTTCTATTCTTAGACACGAAGAGAATAAAGGTGTTGATAGTGCCGGTGTGTTAGGTAGTTATAAGGCACGCCGAATTTGGACAGAAACAGACGGTGATCCTGAAATTATTTTTACCCATGGAAAAGATGGACAGATTCTAGTTCGCCAGCTTGGTCTAGGTGTGAGTGGACGCTACAAAACACCAATGATAGAAATAGGCTATTTCGATAATAATTATCATTACGACCAACCCAATGCAGTGCAGTTGTGGCAGCATGCTGAAAAATTTGTGGCTTCAAATAATCAGCTGAGCAAACTGGCTGATTCGCTTATAGCGTACTTTAAAGAACTGTTGTGTCAAAAAAAACACAAGCCCCAAATATACTTCAGTGAAGTACCTGAACTATTGCATAAAGGATTTGCTAGCGCCTATGCATCGGCGGAAGCGGTGGGAAGCTATGCGAGAGAACACTGGTTAACTGTTACTGGGTTAGATGGTGGCGCAGCAGGAGCCTTGCTGCAGGTACTAGATGAAAATGCGGCCAAAGATACTCCGCTTATTTTAGATGCCAAGACCTTGATGAGTATGGCACTTAAAAAAGACTTGGCTGCTGATGAGCGATTGAAGTTGCAACATATTACTGAATTAGAGCCATTTTTATCTGACGTTATGTTGTTATTTACCCTTTTAGCTGCAAAAAAATCTCGACCAGTAGAAGAAGTAATAACACAGTGGAAACTGTTTGGGAGAGATGAGCACAGCCTGCCACAACGTGCACGGCAATTAAGCAATGATACAGTGCTGCTCAGTGTTCTTACAGGCACTAGTCGATGGCGCATGAAGAATCTTTTACTACTAGCCGGTACTGCATCGTTGGATGAGCAAATTACATTGTTACTTGATTACCATAATAAAGTGATGGCTGTTCGAGGTCAGATACCTTGGTTGACGGTTAATAATGACGGGTTAGTAAAAGTGCATGTACGTCCCATGCGCATACCAGCTGTAGAAGACTGGCAGCCAGGCGACTGGTACCACAGTTACTATTTGCCACAATTCAAATCTCTGGTGCGTGGTTTTCAGGGGATTGAGGCATGAGGCTTTTAGAACAGTTTAAGGATCAGTTAAAGACTCTGGAAGAATTACGTTATGTGTGGTTTACCAGTTTTAACATTAATATTGAGTTCATAGAGAGTTATTTGTTACCTGCGGTGCTGGGTATGGATCCACCCAAAAATCGCCTTGATTATGAGTATTTTCAATTAGTGTTAAATGAAAAGGGAATAGATTTCCGTGTTTTTTGTGATAAACGTTTCATGGAGGTGGATAACAATAAACGTACTTCAATTCCTGTACATGGGGTGTCTACTACGAGGCTAAATGAATTCTCTAAAGATAGCCTGTTTCACCCTAAAGTGATCTATTTGGAAGATGTACGTGGTAATCGAATTTTAGGAGCCGGCAGCGCCAATTTAACACTAAGTGGTTGGGGGCGTAATCAGGAAGTATTTATTTTCAATAAAATTGTGACCAGAGATCAGCAGAACTCGGTAAAGCATTTTTTCGATAGTATTATGACGAATGTCGGTATCGATATGAAATTGCGTCAACGAAACAATCTCCCCAGCGATGAAAAAGCGTGGTCATTTGTACATAGTTTTCAAAGTACCCCCTTCCTGGATCAATTGTTTAATAATACTCGTTCAAGAGAATTAATGGTTTGGTCACCGTACTTATCTAGTGACTTGGCTAAATTCATTGAGTATTTAAAGAATGAGGTTGAGCTTAATGAGCTTACTATTCATTTGGTTCCTGACAGAGTTCAAGGGCAGTACATTCGGACTGCGTGGAGTGATGCACTGAAATGCCTAGTGGATAACAACTGCCTTAATTTTTATGATAATCCTACTAAACGTCATGAAAGAGTAGAGCTTTGTCATTCAAAGATATGGAAACTGGGTAGCAAGTTGGCAATTGGTTCATGGAACTTCACCACGCGAGGATCTAATCTTCGTAATAGCTCTGGTGATTGGAACGAAACGAGCAACATCGAAGCTGGGGTTATTATTTCTGAATCCACCTCATGGCAAGAAGCTGTAGGCAACCCCATCAATATGAATTCAAATAATTTTGCCTCTACAGAACTGCTGGAGGAAGAGGGTTTGGAAATACCTGAACTACTTCCTTTTGATATTGAGGTCGTGTTTGATTGGCGTGAACAGCATTACACTTTTAATGGCATATGGAATGAAGGGAAGGTAATTGATGGATATGCCGTTAAAGTGCCAGATATTTCAAATATGATTTTAATGAAATGGCGATCTAAACAGCTTCATTTGAAGCATCATCAGCCGACTAGTGTTAATGAGATGCTGACTGAACGACGTTTTGAATTATTGCATCAAAGCAAGGTGGTTTATCGTGGTTTAATTACGGAAATTAACTTTGCTTTTCGACGTGCTCAGAGATTTGAATCTTTGGGAGATCTGCTTGATGCTTATGTGTTCTATGGTGAACCTGACCCGGATGATGATATTCCATTTCATCCTTCTATTGGCAATGATAACGACATATTTGATGGTGAAATACCGGATGATGTAGAAGTGAATGAGATTGGATCGGATGGCGGTATTAGTTTCTTTCGTCTTTTTCAGGCAACGCATCAATATGTGCAAACGCTTAGTGCAATAAATTCAGTGAGTGATTTGAATAGCAGAGTGTTTACACAACCCGGTTGTTTGCTTGAGCTGGTCGAGAAAACCACATCACAAGTTCAAGGTGCTAAGCCTAGTGTGTTGAACTGGTTTTTAGCCAATGAAGTAAAGTCATTGTGTCTGCTCGCACGCAAAAGGCGAAGGGCTATTGCTAAGGATGAGCACTCTTTACCAAAGACGCGATGGAATGAGATTGATGTTGAAATTCCATTATTACCAGAAGATATTGAAATGGATGGTGGGTATGTGGAAATGGTGATGAGAGAGTGTAGTTATGCCACAAGCTGAGTGGGGTGCTTTGCTACCAGAGCAGGTAGCTGACTGGATTAATTTTGATCGTGACAATGCTAATTGGCATTATGAAGGTAAAAATTCAACTTCCATGGCTTCGCGACAATCGGAGGGTGTTGCCTATCTTTGGAACTTACTTTCGCTACATGGTGTTGCTTTATTGGCTGACGAAGTTGGAATGGGGAAAACTTTTCAGGCACTTGGCGTAGCGGCATTGTTGTGGAAAATGAAGCCAGATGCAAAAGTGCTGGTGATGGCACCGAATCGAGATATATGTGCTCACTGGCGGCGTGAATTTAATGCATTTGTTAAATTTCATTATCGTCATGCTGATCATTGTGTCAAAAATGGTATTGACGATCGACCTATACCTGGTATTCATGAATGTTGGAAGCTTGAAGATTTAGCAACTGCTGTTGAAGCGCAAGCTGGTCATTTATATTTAACCACAATCTATTCTTTAAGTGGATTGGTGCCACAAGAAGAGAAAGGCAAAGATAATATCAGGGTAGCGCGAGCTAATGCACGAAAGATTCGTAATAGAATTAAGGCCGCACTAGATGGTGAAGGGTTTGATTTAGTCATTATGGATGAGGCTCATTATTTTAGAAATAGAAATGGTCAGTCTCAGCGTGTTAATGCAGCAGAGGAATTTTTTGGAGATTCGTTTTCCCCATTAACTCGAAAGGCGCTGTTGTTGACTGCGACACCCAGTCATACTCATTTAAAAGATATTAATAATATTCTTAGTTACTTCATTGATACTGAGACACTTGCTGAGCATTCGACTCAGACGTTGATGCAAAAGTACGCTCTGAGACGATTTAGACGAATGCAGGGTAATGAACATTTTTACAGTAAGCGTGAGTATAGAAATGAAAAGGCGGTTTCATGTGACTTCCATGAACGGCCTGAATCTGAAATGTTTTTTGCTCTATATCAGAAGAAGTTAGTTACAGAGCTAGGTTATACACGTAATAACAAAAGTCTCTTATACGGTTTTTTAGAAGGGTTCGAATCACCAGGAAGAAGAGTCGAGCAAATAAGTGAATCAGCGACTGACAATGAGGAGGATACAGACGAAGATACAAGAAAAGATTTCTCAAAAGCACCAGATACAAAAATGTTAGCGCGGTTGTCTGAACAATACTTTACTAACTTTGGTAAATCACCTGATCACCCAAAGTATGGGAAGCTTGTAGATATGTGTCTGCCTGATGATATTTTTGAAGCCCCACGAGATTTGCACGAAGATAAACATCTGGTTTTTGTTCGTCGCATTCCTTCGGTGCGCGAACTCACTCAGCGTATCAACGAAGCATATGATATGAAACTTGCTACGAAGATTTATCAAGCCTGGGGTCTTAAAGATGATGATCCAGCTGTAAAGAAATGGCGTAGTACATCTTGGTCAAGGGTAGGATTCAACGAGCTTATTTTTAAGCTCAAGACTGCGGAATCGGATGAAGATGAGGAGATTGAAAATGATGAAGATACTGATGATGTTGAAGAAAAAGATGCCAAGTTAGGGTCGGTTATCTCAGAACTTTTTGTTGTAAAAAAAGGTAAAAATGGTCTCACGGATTGTTCTAATGTGAGCCTCAGATTTAGAAAATCAGAAAGTGCTTTTGCTCTGTTTCTTGAGCCGGCATCTGATTATATATCAGGAGGGTATAATTTCTTTTATGAGTATGACCAGGCTGGTAAGAACCGAGCTGATTATGTGAAAGCAGCACTTAATACAAGACTATTAAAGCATGAGAAACTTACACGTAAAGTTGAATCTGAGAGTCGTGAATATACAGAGCAAAGATATCACCAGGAGATAATGACTGTTTGGTCTTTAGTTTATCCTGAATTGTCATCAGAGCAGCAGACTAGAATAAAAGGATGGTCACAATATCATCCTGATATTGCAGAAAACTTTGCTAATTATATCAAGGCAGGTTTTTTATTTGCCAGTCCAGTAATGATAGAACTATATGAATGGTTCACGGTTTTTAATCGTAGTGAAAAAATTATCGATGTTCAAGGTAAGTACTTGAATTTTTTCGAATATGTAAAACCAAAATTGAAAACTTCTCTGCTTTTAACGTATTTCAAGGCAGCTATAGATACCTTTGAGACTCTTTGTGAGAAGATCATCGACCATAAGCCAGGAGAGTGGGAGAAGGAGTGGCGTGCACTATCATCCCGTCAAAGACCTGCATGGTATGCAAGTGGTGAGTCTGGTAACCGTCAGCGTTTGATACTGGGCTTTAATAGCCCATTTTATCCAAACGTACTTGTAGCTACTTCTGTTTTTCAGGAAGGAGTTAATCTGCACCTTCAGTGCAGGAAAGTACATCATTATGGTATCGCTGGTTCCCCTGGAGACAATGAACAGAGGGTAGGTCGTGTCGATCGTTTATTTGGTAAGGTAAATGAACTCTTAAAAGTCAATGGACTTGCTGAGCTGGAGATTAATTACCCATTTTTAAAAGGGTCCGTTGACGAAGATCAAGTGGCGTCATTCATTGCAAGAAAGTTCCATGTTGAGGAGAAGATGGATGACTGTACACAGAAAACCTTCGACAAAACTGTTGAGTTAACTCGGGAAAACTGGCGTGAATTTTTACGGAAGCCTGTAAAGGCTATTTCTGTTGAAGATCCCTACGAGGCATCGTTTGATAGTGAACGTCTACCTCATTCAATATATTCATATCGTGAAGATTATGATGACTTGGATATTGTAGATCATATTTCATCACATTTTGAAAATATTCTTGATCCAGCAGTAGATAAGTTATACGTAGTTGATAAAAACTCGCATAATCCTAATGCCATATTGTTGATTGATCCAGTTGTTAACCTCGATGTTTTTGAAAGGCGACAGCCTGTATTGGTAGAGCAGCATTTTTCTTCTGAGTTTTCAGCGCTTGTTAAGGGAACGGTTTATTATGTTTCATTAACATCACCGTTAGCCTCAAATGAAAATCTGAAGAGTAGGTGTTCTGATTTTGAAAATAAAATACAGATAATTACAACAAAGCTAGAGAAAGAATACCCATTGATTAGGGTTTCTATAAAAGAAATATCTAAAAATAGTCACTTTTATTTGAATGCAAGAGTCGATCTTCCTGTATTTGCTGGATTAGGTAGTTTAGGAATGTTATCAGAAAATGAAGTTAACATAGCATTCAAACAACTTAAGAGCTTCTCTGATATGTTTGAGTATGAGCTTTTTGATAAGAAACAGGACTTAGTCGTATCAGATTTAATTATTTCAGACTTTGTATCAGAAAAAAAATTAAGCGAATCATTAATGTCCGATAAGTACTTCGATAATAGTCATGGGGGATGTTGGGAAAAAATAAATTCATCCTACGGTGAGGTTGAATATATAACGGCCAACCTTCCTGTATCTTACATGACAAAAGGGTGTTTAGGTGAATCAATGAGTGAACAAAAAAACTCAACTTTAGTTCATTCTCTTATACTTAATAGTAAAGTTCCTTTTGTAAATGTTTGGCCAAAAGAACACGATTTATTGCGAATTTCTATAAGTTATCCCTCAGGAGATTTTCAGGGAGCAGAGCGTAAATTACTTGAAAGGTGGTTTGACTATGTCGTACCGAATAAGCTTTTCTGAATGATTTATTCAATAATGTAATATTATAAATGTATGTTTATAATATTACAGAAGTATGGGCTATGTTTTCTAGTTGCTTCGTTGATTTCGTTTTTAGTCAATAACTGGAAATGCTGCATCTCCCCATAGTTCATTACTGCCCTCAAGCATAATATGGATAATAACAGGAACAAGATTTCTCATAATGCTAGTGCCATCACGTACTTGATCTCGATTGACCTTGCCATTCCAGGTGGCGCCGCCGTGTAATAACTGGTTTCTCAATACATATAATCTATCTAGAATAATGGCCAGGATCTTCTTTGTATTCATTTTTGAAAGGGCTTTCTGCGCAACAGCTTTGTCACTTTCAAAATATTTTTTCCATTGTTCTTCAGTAATTGATCCTCTCTGAAATTCCCAGAATGGGTGATAGACATATTGGTTATTTATTAGTTGGCGTATGGATTTGGAAAACTCTTTCCAAATGAGTTTATAGAGTAGATTGTTTTTATCTGAATCGATGAGTCTGTGAATGAAGTTGAGTTGGGTGCGGCGTTCTGAAAATGTTCTTATATCTTGTATTTCATGCGCATAAGCTGAGTTGAATGAAATCCATAAAAATATAAACTGTGCATCCAGGTCTTCATCAGCTTTTTCAGAACGTTGTACCCAGCTTAAAGCCCTGTGGGTGCGTAAAGACAGTGCCTGAGGGAATCCTTCTCGAAGCTTGCGATGTTTCTCTTTTAAATGGTTGTAATCTAGCGTTTCCATCGTTTATTGATCCTGTTTTTTTTGCTTAAAGATAATACCTTAATATAAACCTGATTCTAATATGGTTATTCATATATACTATAGGTGAGCGACAATATATGTCGCATATTTCTGCTATGCTCACATAAAATGAATAAAAAAGGATGTATCTCATGGCCGAGACATTCATGCGGCAGTGGGCAATGCTGCGCTATATCCCACGGTCTCCAAGAAAAATAGATGCTACTTCCCTTAAGAGTCGACTTGAAGGGGATGGCTATCAGGTTGATTTACGTACTATTCAAAGAGATCTAAAAACCTTATCTGCAATATTCCCTTTATCTTGTGATGAACGCTCTAAGCCCTTTGGTTGGACCTGGGTAGGCAAGGATGTCTTTGATGTGCCTGGAATGGATCCACAAACGGCATTAGCCTTTGATATGAGTGCGCAGTTTATGCGTCGACTTTTACCTGGTTCGACGCTTCACTATTTAGAGCCTTATATCTCGCGTGCACATAATGTCCTTGATCAGCTAGCTGATACATCAGAAATAAGGCAGTGGTCCAGTAAGGTTAAGGTTTTACCTAGGGGATTGAAGTTACTTCAGCCGGATATTCCTCAGGATGTGATAGACATTGTTTATGAAGCGCTTCTGTCTGATAAGCGTTTTCAGGCTTGCTATACCAAGCGTGATGGAGAGTGTAAGGAATATCAGATAAACCCTCTGGGGTTAGTGGTTCGTGACAATATTACCTATTTGATCGCAAGCGTGAAAGACTATGGCAATCCGCTACAGTTCGTCATGCATCGTTTTACTTCTGTGGAATTGCTTGAAGTACCTAGAGATGTGCCAGATGGATTTAATTTCGATGCCTACATAGCTAAAGGGAATTTGGGTTACTCGATAAACGATGAATATATCCATCTGAAGCTCCGATTCAGTAAATATGATGCCCAACACTTGTTAGAGACACCATTAAGTAAAAATCAACTCAGCCATGAAGATGGTAATGATTTTGTGATTATTGAAGCTGAAGTGCTCAATAATTTAGAGCTTCGCTGGTGGTTACAGGGTTTTGGTAGCAAGGTAGAAGTGCTACAACCCATTGAATTAAGAGGGGAATTCGTCAGTTTAGCGGAGGATCTGGCTAAAACTTACCTTAAAGCGACATGATTTGTCGCTTGTGCGAGGATAATATTAACTGTGATATGGATAAGAAGGATGTAATCGTTAATGAAGGATGTTATTCAATTTATTCTAGTCAGTGATGTGACAAGAGCGCGCTATTTACGGCGGGTGATGGCTGAGAAGAAAACGGCAGTGGGAGTAGTGGTTGGCACATTTACCTCACTACTATCCCATGTAAAGGATGCGTATCTTGTATCGGATATTAATACTGAATGGGATAAACAATTTCATGAGGCATTAGGGTCCCATAATGCTTTCTGGTCTGAAAGTTATCAGGTAGCCCCTGATGAAACATCCAGTATCATAAAACAGGCGCTGATTAATTTAGTCACTGCCTTGCCAGTTTCAAGTGATTTTGAGTTAGAAAATACAGATCAGCTTTCATTACGTCCGAAAGAACATATAAAAGATTTAAGTCAACTTTATCATTCATTGAATAATACACTGGGCGATGATTATGAACTATTACGTCAATGTATACAGGATGATAATCAAAAGACATTAAGGCAGTTACATATTCATATCGATAGTTCAGTTAATAAACTGACGCTTTGGCAACAATTACTCGTTAATAAAATCAATTCTGATTCAAGTAAAGAAGAACATCCTGACTATTCACAATATATACAATCAGTATGTATTCAGAGTGGCGCTACAGCGCTATCAGCTTTGGAAAGTCAGCTGTTTGATCATGTAAGCCATACCTGTGATCTTGATGAGTCAATTCAGTTTATAGGGCTGCGTGATTTCATGGAAGAAGCCGATGTGGCGGCGGGCATGGTACAGGAAATACTAAAACAACATGATGAATTATCAGAAAGAGATATTGGTTTATTAATACCGGATGATTTTGAATATGCTTTAGCTGTGGAAGATGCCTGTATTCGTGCAGGTCTTTCTTTATCCGGTTTCACCTCAGATTCCTGGCGAAGGGATCTGGCTCATGAAGCACTATTTCACTTTTTATATTGTCGTCAAAAACCTGCACCGCTTATGGCGTTGTCTGTCTGCTTGTCTTCGGCATTGATGCCCTGGAGTCGTGAGGAAGGGGCGCATTTAGCACAACAGGTTATGGATGGTGATTTCAAGCTCAAACCATTTTCAGGCGCGACTGACAGACAGCGTTCTATGCTTAAGCTTATTAAAGAAGGCGATGATACATCGGCATCCTTACAATTGGCATTACGTGATTTTGTAGGCTTGTTAGATGATCATGAGCAGTTTTCAGAGCACCTTCATCAAGCGCGAAAAACGGTGGATATATTGTGTGGGTTATTGGAGGGTGTCAGTGATATTCCCTGGAAGTTGTTGCAACGAGCCGCCACGCCTAAATATATACGCAATGCCTCTGAGGCAGAATACACCCTTGAAGGGGTAACGGTTTGGCGTGAAAACCAGAATCCCTGGCGACATGTTCGACACTTGCTTGTGCTGGGCTTTTCAGAAGGTCATTACCCTACATCTACAGGTACATCATCGGTGTTTTCACTGGATGATATGGCGCAATTAAAACAGCATTGTGGTTTTGAGATGATAACAAGCGATGATGTTTTGACTCATCGACGAGCTGTTTTCAAACAACAATTATCCTGTGTCTCGGATTTTATCAGCTTTCTAATACCAAGACGTAATCCTGCAGGGGATGCACAAGCACCCTCTGACTCTCTCGTATTTATGACGCCTATATTTGGATCTTTAGACAATAAGATTCTTGAACTGGATGCGAATTTAGATCGAGAACATATTCGTTATCTTGCTCATGCAGCCGAAGCTATGCCGACTCATCCACGTACAATTGAATCGGGTAATCTTCAGTTTAAGCAGAACTTATTGCACCTTCGTACTGATGATGAAGGCAATCCAAAACCAGAATCACCCAGTGGTTTAGAAACGATGATGGTGTCACCTTTGGCCTGGATGTTAAGACGACTGGGTGTTGAAAGTAAAAGCTGGGCACCTGAAGAGTTTGATGTGCTTATTCAAGGCACACTTGCGCATTATGTCTTTGAAAAATTATTCAATCCAGAATCGGGTCTTCCTGATAAAGAGACGATCGATACTCAATCTAAAGTGATACTGGATGAAGGTATATTACAGTACGCGCCTTATTTACGAGGTAGTCAATGGCAGATTGAGCGTGCAAATCTATTAAGTGGGATTATGAAAGCGGCGCATGCCTGGGCACTCATGTTAGATTCATTGAATGCAGAAGTACTTGGGTGTGAGCAATGGCTTAAAGGCCGGTTTGCGAATATTGCGATTCACGGACAAGCCGATGCCATAATTAAATTAGCCGATGGCCAGTTAATTATGGTGGACTATAAACGTTCAAGTTCTAAGTCACGTGAACCCAGAATGGCAAAAGCGTATGACAGCCAGGCGTATTTATATATCGCTATGTTAAATTCAAAAGAATCAATCAATCAAGATAACGAAGCCTTATATAAACATTTTGAAAAGTCAGATACGCCGGGCATTGTTTACTACATGTTAAATGATCAGACGGCGTTAAGTGATTTCGCTAATACACAGACAGCAACCGTGGCAGGTTGGGATTTTGTTTCGAAAGATGTGTCGAGTCACGCCATAGATTTAATCCGATCTCGTTTAGATGAAATTAAAGCAGGGACGATTATGCTAAATCGTGATGGGGATGAACAATTCTTTGATAAAGAGGCGGGCATAAAACCGTATGCATTGAGTGACAGTCCGTTAATACCTATCTTTACGCTTGAAAATAATGTGGAGGAAGTAGAATGATTTCACATGATCAAGTGTTGCCAGCCATGACCATTATTCCTGCCGGTGCCGGTTCGGGTAAAACCTATACTGTTCAACAACGTTTAGGTGAGTGGGTCGAAAAAGGGTTGATTGAACCAGAGCGAATTGTGGCCGTGACATTTACGGAAGCGGCGGCTGCGGAATTACGTGAACGTATTCGGGCACGATTGTTGGAAAGTGATCGGCTGGAAGATGCGTTGAAATTAGATCAGGCCTATATTTCAACCATACATGGTTTTGGTTTAAAAATACTGACCGAGTTTTCATTTGAGGGTGGCTCATCTCCTCAGCCTCGGTTACTGAATGAAGATGATCAAACGGCTTTAATCAAACAAACGTTATCCCATGCAAGCAGTGCTAAGGAAATTACGCGTGATCTTGCCTCATTCGGGTACAAGTATGAATATAACTCAAAAAAAGGTGCTGAAGATTTATTTCGTGAAGATGTACTAGCTATCATTACGCTTTTGCGCTCAATCGGTTGGCAGGAGAAAGATAATACTTATACAGAGCATGCCGTTAAGTGGATTAAAGAGCGCTATGGAAGCACAGTCAACGCCGACACAATTACTGAGCAGTTACATAAAAGTGTACTTGCACTATTAGATGTCTACCCTAATAGCCTTGCTGATGAATGTGGTACAAGTGCTGCGGCCATTACTGCATTTAAATCAAATTTTAGAGATCTGCATTCTGCATCAGATAAAAGTATTTTAGAAAAAGACTGGGCATTGTGGCAACGACTAAGAGGTTTGCGATTATCAAAACGTGGTTGCCCTGTGCCTGAAGGGTATGAGTCGTTAGCTCATCAGGTGATGGATGCAGCTAATCAATTACCTTTTCATCCAGGTCCCTTGTTGCACGCGACTCATCATATAGAAACCTTAATCGATACAGGGCAGGATGTATTACATCATTACTCAGAAGCGAAACGTGAAGCAGGGCTTGTCGATTACACGGACATGATTGCGATGGCGCAATCACTGCTCTCAAAAAATCCTAAGGTATTAACAACTCTGGTAGAGCGTATTGATTGTCTGGTGGTAGATGAGTTTCAGGATACCAATCCATTGCAGTTTTCCTTGTTATGGATATTAAAAGAAGCCGGTGTGCCTACGTTGATCGTGGGTGATTTAAAGCAAGCCATTATGGGGTTTCAGGGAGCGGATGCTCGATTGTTTTCGGCGCTAGAAAATCAGTTCTCAGAGGCATCCAGTCCATTAACGCACAACTGGCGTTCACAGCCAGACTTGATGAATTTTGTTAATGCTGTCGGGCCCGTTTTATTTGGTGAGACGTATACAGAATTATCGCCAATGGCTGATGAGAGTAAGTTAGAGCCACTTGAAGTAATCGACTTCTATGAAAAACCAAGAAGTGGTCATCATGTTGTGAGAGCAGGTCATATTGGTGTTCGGTTAAAGCAACTATTGGAGTCAGGTGATCAGTTGATTGTTGATCGGCGGACAAAGCAGGAGAGGCTATTGCAAGGAGGTGATATCGCCATACTTGCACCCACTAAAAATGTATTGACCCAATATGCTGAAGTCTTAAGAGCCTTAGGTTTGAAGGTGCGGTTGCATGAAGAAGGGTGGGCAGCATCACGTGAAATACAGATAGCACTGCATGCCTTGGCGTATGTTGCCAATCCAACAGATAAACATGCCGCGTTATATCTTTCTGTAACAGAACTGGGTCAGCTATCACTTGAAGAAGGCCTTTCACAGATCATAGACAATGGTCGCATTGACGATGTTCTATTGTCAAAACTGGATGAATTGGCTGGCAGTGTGGTTGAGCGCACTATTTATGCATTGGTTACCGATACGTTGCATCATCTGGATATATTTGATGTGGTAGCACTTTGGCCGGATGCTGCTCAAGCGCGAGCAAACTTATTGAGACTTCAGGCGGAAGCCGCGGAATATATGGATGCAAACCGAGAGGCTTTAGCCAATGGTGGTTTTTACGGTTCAGGCATCCAGAGTTTTCTTGCCTGGTTATCAGCAAAAATGGATGACAATGATCGACAGCCTGACCCAAAGGTCATTGATGAAGATGCTATCGAGTTGGTGACCTGGCACAGTTCAAAAGGACGAGAGTGGCCTGTGGTAGTGGTTGCAGAAATGGAGCGAAAAATTAATGCTAGCCTGCCGAATATGGATATTGGTTACCATTCCTTTGATGATCTATCAAATCTTCTGACAGAAACACAGATTGAGTATTCGCCAAAATTTTCAGCGAATGAATCGAGCGATAAGTTTTTAGATTCACTTCAGATCAATGCCTTTAAAGAAGCACGAAGATTGCTATACGTCGCGTTAACACGAGCTCGAGATAAATTAATCCTGGAATGGCCATCGCATCTTAAAGATAATTCAGGGACCTATTGGTCTATCTTAAGTGAAGATGATGCCGTTGAACTAGAAGAAGATAAAATAAAAGTAGGTGATCAACGTTTTGATTGCACGATACGTAAAGCAGGGAAGTTGTTACCTAATGAAATTGATTTAGATGCACCAGAATCTGTTTTACCCATATCAACTGTAGGCCGTAGGGCGATTATCCCCAAAGTACAACCAGAAAACTTAACACCTGACAGTGTTTCACCCTCCATGCTAAAAGACATTGACGATTCGTCAAGTAGTCATATTGCATTGCACGTTAAACAATATGGCACTGTTATTGATATGGAATCTGAACTGCCTGCCAATGTATTGGGTACATTGATTCATCGATTGTTTGAAGTGCTAGGTAGCCGACCGGACTTAGAAGACGAAATGCGTTTAAGCCTAAGCGAGTCATTAGGCGCAACATCGGTTGAGAGTGTTGTTAAGCAAGTCAGTGAATTTGAGCACTGGATTCAGAATAATTTTTCACCCGATGAGATCTATAGAGAGCTACCCTTTATAGCCATTGACGATAATGGATCGGTCGTTAATGGCACAGTTGATCTTGTTTTAAAAACCAAAGAAGGCCTTATCATTATTGATCATAAGACAGATAAGATCGAGGATGGTGTATCGTCTTTTGAAAATTATAAGAATCAATTGGCGATGTATGCAAATGCGCTTGAAAAAGAAATGGGGAAAGTCGCATCGGTCGGTGTGCATTGGATTAGGACAGGTTCGATCGTAATAGGGAATTATTAATATGTCTCTCTCGGTCTTTAATATAAATGTGAATATAAGACAATCATTTGTTTTTATTTTTTTATTAACAGTGTCTCCATTTATTAATGCGAGTGAGTATGTGCCAAAGGGTCTATATGATCTTAAATCACTAGTTATGGATAATGGATTAGAAGTGTATTTAAAAGAGCGACATGATGTACGTAGTACATCGATACGTCTGGTGGTCGATGTGGGTCATGATAATTTTGAATGTGGGAAACGAGAAACGGCTCATTTTCTCGAACATTTGTTATTTACAGGTACAAGCAAACATAATGAAAATGAACTAGATGCGCTTATTGAAGAAAATGGAGGTTCTTGGAATGCTAAAACTACCTCAGAGAGGACGACTTATGAAATTGATATATATAATCAATACACTGATTTAGCACTGACGACGCTGCATGAAATAATTACGGATTCTACTATCACGCCGGAAAATGTGGAGTTGTCTCGAGGTATTATACATAGAGAATTAGGCGGTTCACCTACAGAATACGCTCAGTATTTATATCAGTATGATATTGGGAAATCGGGTTTTGATAAAGCGAATGAGCTTATTTTTACTGGTGATGAATATTGCGCTGAATTAGATTCAGCCAGCAATGTGTCTCGAGATGATATTTTAGATGCATATCATCGATACTACGTACCCAACAATATGGCGATTATTATTGTCGGTGACTTCAACTCTGAAGATGTTTTGCGCCAGATCAAAAACTCCTTTGGGCAGATGGAGTCACAGAATACAAATTTTACTCAGCCGAAAAAACAGCATTCTTATTACAAAGAAGATATCGTGACAGGCACATTGTCACCAGTATTGTCGAATGATGCTGAAATCTATATACGATTTAGAGTGCCAGGGTACTTGTCTGATGAATATATTGGGTTAGCGTATATTTCACATTATCTATCAAGAGAATTTTATAGAAAGTTAAGGGTCGATAATGGTTATTCTTATTCAGCAGATAGTGGTCTAAAGTCATATGCCCATTATGGTGAGCTACAGCTTTATGCAGATGTAGAGATTGGACAAGAATCCTGGGTTACGTATGAGATGATGAAAATCGTTGACTCTATTATAGAAAAACCCATTGATAATAACGACTTCGAAAATATAAAACGTGGTCTCTTGCTTGGGTTTGCGCATTCTTTACAAAGTAACAATGAATTAGCTGATTACTATGCTGGAGTCTGGCATATGTTTTTGTGGCCAGATCGCTTTGAAAAGATAGAGGAATTATATAAGGCTTTAACGCCCGATCAGATTCATGGTATTGCGTCTAAATATTTGATGATGGACAACGCGGTTATGGTCAATGAGACGCCTACGTTGACCTATAACCAGTTATATATTCTATTAAGCCTAATAGTGTTAGGCAGTATGTTATTACTACGGCATTTTGTTAGGCGACATGTGATTCTCAGGTGACATGTATGGCGATATTAATCGAAGGTATTTCAGTTGTTATTAAGGTGACTTCTATATTTGAGCTCTCAAATGGATGGGAGGAATTTCTCACGTATGTGCCAAATGAAACCTTATGCAGTGATAATGAAATCGCCCGTGTAGGTTTTATGACCCCAGATGATGTGCAGCACTTTATTGATAAGCTCGAATCTCATGGCTTAGTCTATCAGGAGCATGGAGAAGCACAGGATATCGCGGTGGCTGATCAGATTCATGGCATATCGACTAAATGCGCCTGGTTGGAGTTTGGTCATATTAATTGGAACAATAATCCTAAACAGCGAGTTGCGGCCTGTCGTCTGATCGATAGTCAAGAAAACAATATTTATACACCGGATGGATGGGAATACGAGAAGTCACTGAGTGCTAGTTATGGTTTCGTACCTAAGGGGCAGGAAGACAAAAGCCTTAAATACTTGCGTCATGAGGATGGACTTGATGTCTATCTCAATGGACTGACCGGTGAAGAAGTCTTTATCGGTCGAACAGATCAATCGTAGATTTCATTCGGTTTTATCTACCAGGTTTCTACCGAGTGGAGTTTTGGAGGTCGCTGGAATAGGGCTTTCAGAGGGGAGGAGGTTTAGCTATAAAACCTCCGCTAGCACATGGCCACTAGAAGTTATTTAGGGCATTTAGTGATTATTGTAGAGTAATTAGATGATTTCTAACACTACAAAGCAGACAACGTAGCTATTCAATTTTCGAAATTTAAAGCAGACATTTGCTCACATTGAGCGTTTTATATAATGATCTGACCGGTCAGCACTTGCTGTTATTGATAATGAGATAGGATTCGAGTAATGTGAAGCAGAAACAATAACTTACATCAATATATTAGATATTACCGATATTGATATACGAACCGGTGGGACCTTATATCAACTGTTAGATATATAAATCACGAAGCATGAAAATGAATGACGATGATATCGGTAAAGTGATTTATAGAGTTTGTGCGCTAGGTGGCATGTATCCAGAAGATATTACTGACCTAGAGTCATGGTTAAAACAAAATGGTTTAACGAGTAGAGAAATTGAAGTAATTAGAGATGAAATGAAAAATTTAGGTGCAAACATCGAGTGGCGAGATTGTGAAGCAAGTTTGCGAAATATTGTACAAGGTTCGTATGTGGCTGGCTCTAATGAGCTAGAGCTTTTGCGCAGCCTGTGTGAGTTCAAATGCTTATGAAAGGTAAATATCTAACAATACGCTCTGAGTCCTTCGTCAAGTAATTTATTATAATAATTCGCCTTATTGAGTGACCACTTTTCGTTTCTTCAATGCAAACAAATATACTGACTCATCGTAAGGTGTTTTGTTTTTCC